>ERZ1034969.546-NODE-546-length-21563-cov-28.754324_pt1 | contig 21563 bp, 16 predicted proteins | sample MGYA00520624_ERZ1034969 | MGnify/ENA primary metagenome ERZ1034969 (study PRJEB33766, sample SAMN09781776) | gut metagenome | biome: gut microbiome | host: Homo sapiens | place: Madagascar | study: EMG produced TPA metagenomics assembly of the PRJNA485056 data...
GCCGCACCTCGCTCGCCGTATCGGCACTTAGAATTATGCGGTATTGCCCTAAATACAGAAGGCCCGCCCGCGCATCACCTGGTTTGTGGTGCGCGGACGGGCTGTTTGTATGCCGCCGGACGGCGGAAAACGGCATTTTTTGCAAGTTTTTTGCCCGGCAGCGGGGGCAGCTCTTGCCGCGCGGCGGGTTCTATACTATAATAAATAAGCTGTTTGTATGTGCAAAATACAGAGAAAAAAGCGCAGCGCCGCCCGGCAATAGAGGGCTGGAATGTGCGGCGCTGACGGAGAGAGGATCATAAAATCATGGGATTTTCGTTTGTGACAGAAATTCCTTCCCCGGATGTCATTCGGGAAAGGTTTCCCCTTGCGCCGGAACTGGCCGCCCGCAAAAAAGAGCGGGATGAAGAAATCAAAAAGATCATTACCGGCGAAAGCGACAAGCTCCTGGTCGTTGTCGGCCCCTGCTCGGCAGATAACGAGGAAGCCGTTGTGGATTATGTGTCCCGTCTGGTCAAGGTGCAGGAGAAGACGAAGGGCCGCCTGGTGATCGTTCCGCGCGTGTACACCAACAAGCCCCGCACCACCGGCGAGGGCTACATGGGAATGATCCACCAGCCGGACCCGGAAAAGAAGCCGGATATGCTGGAGGGAATTCTGGCCATCCGCCATATGCACATGCGCGTATTGCAGGAAACCGGCTTTTCCACTGCGGACGAGATGCTCTATCCCGAAAACCTGCGTTACCTTTCGGACATTATGTCTTATATTGCCGTGGGTGCCCGCTCGGTGGAAAACCAGTTCCACCGCCTGGTGGCCAGCGGCTGCGATGTGCCCGTTGGCCTGAAAAATCCCACCAGCGGCGATTTGACCGTTATGCTCAACTCTGTTGTGGCGGCCCAGGTGCCCCATGACTTTATCTTCCGCGGGTGGGAGGTCCAGTGCCCCGGCAACCCGCTCAGCCACACCATTCTGCGCGGCGCGGTGAACAAGCACGGCCAGACCATCCCCAACTACCATTACGAGGACCTGCGCCTGCTGTATGAGCTGTACATGAAGCGCAACCTGAAGAACCCCGCCTGCATTGTGGATACCAACCACAGCAACTCCGGCAAGCAGTATATGGAGCAAATCCGCATTGCGAAAGAGGTCCTGCACAGCCGCCGCCATTCGGACGACATCAAGAACCTGGTCAAGGGCCTGATGATCGAAAGCTATATTGAGCCGGGCAGCCAGAAGATCGGCGAGCACTGCTATGGCAAGTCCATCACGGACCCCTGCCTGGGCTGGGACGATACCGAGCGACTGCTGTACGATATCGCAGAGCTTTCTTAAACGATAAAATTACAAATAAGGCATGCACTGCCGGAAACTGAACAGAGGTTCAGCCGGGGCGGTGCATGCCTTTTGTGTTGCGGGGGATAATCGATAAAAATCAGTACAGCATGGTGTCATCATCCACGCGGTACACATGGCCGTCTTTTTCATACACTTCAATGTAATAGTCGCCGTCCGGGGATTTTTCGGACCAGGTTTGCTGTTCAGACACAGAATTGTTCTGAGAATCCGAAGATGCAGAAGAAGCGGAAGATTCCGAGGTGGAAGCGACAGTGGAAGTGGAGGACTGCGATACAGACGGTTCGTTTTTAGAAGCTGTACAGCCTGCAAGTAAAAGGATTGCTGCGCTTGTACAGAAAAGGCCAAAAAATTTTGAATTATTCATAATACAAAGTCCCCTGATACCAAACAAGATAATAACCAGCGTCGTGGGGGTGCTTCAGAATTTCGTGATTATTGTTGCGGATAAGGGTGCCGCTGGCGAACACATTAGGATTGGTGCCTTTCAGGCAGCGGAAATACTTCTTGGCAGGAAAATCGCTGAATGTCGGATTGGTTTTGGAGCAGGAAAGAGCAAAATAGCCTGCGTGCCAGATGCTGTCGCCGCCGCTTAAAGTGCTGATCTTGTATTCATCATATTCTTCGGGGGTCATTTCCTGCCAATCCATATAGGTAATGCCATCCACAGTTTTTTCAACCCAGGCACCACACTGTTCGGTGGAAAGTTCCTGTGCAGATGCACGGGCAACCAGGCAGCATGCCAAAATCAGACAGGCGATAAGGAACGTTGCGATTTTATGAAGATTACGGGTTTTCATAATAAACTCCTTTATACGTCGTTAAGTGTTTTTGTACTGTGAATTCGATATGGTTTCGTTAGTTCCATCGGAATAATAAAAAGTTGCAGAATAGTCCAACCGGTAGGTTTTTCCGCTCTTGAGAGAGTAGGATGAACTAGCGGTACAATATTGATTAGAAGATGAACTGGAGCAAGAATCGACCTTGCCATAAATGCCAAACAATCCCTTTTCATAGAGAGTTCCAGAAACGGTGATTTTTGTTACGCTTGAAACAGCTTCGGCTTTCACACTGTAAGAGGAATTGTTGATGATTGCTCGTACATTGCCGCTTCCGTTATAGAAAGGGCGAATAGACTGGGCAAGACATGAATAGGCAAGGACGAAAACAAGGACTAAAGATAACAGGAGCGAGAATATTCTTTTTCCTGCCACAAAAACACCTCCGATAAGATTTATTTAAGAGCTCTTACCCAATACAACAAGGTTTTTGGCAAAGGTGTGACAGGAAAAGAGAAAAAAATTGAATTTGTGAGAGTGACTAAAAAATAATTTCCATAATTGTGCAGCATGCGATGCTTTAGGAAATGCTTTCTGCTACAAGGTATAGATCTGTTAGAGAGAGTTCCCCAAGAATGGAGTGATAGATACCGTCTTTTTCCCAAATAAGCGCGTAGCTGACATGCCCCTGTATATTTGTTGTGCCTAAAGTGGCAGGGCAATCGTTAACGTTGGTTTCCTGCCATACGGTATGCTCATTATCAAAGGTGGAAATAAAGCTATCGTTTATAGTGACGCAATCAATAAAATAAATTCGATCATCGGCAGAGTAATAAGAACGGAAAAACTGATAGGAGTCACGCAATTCACTGGATTCATCCAGCACAAATCCCTCCGGCACATAATGGTCACAATAATTTTCCGGCAATGTATCCAATGGAGTGCCATCCACAGAATAAGTGACCTGCATTTCAATGGGCAAAAAGCGTAGGAGGGCAGTGTACACCGCGTGGCGGGCTTCGGCGCTGACGGCAAGGGTGCCTGCCAACAGGGCGGCAGCCAGCAGCACAACGGCCAACGCACGGTGCAGCGCTTTTTGGGGATGGTACAGGGTGTGCAAAGCACGGGTTATGCGGACGTCCAGAGAGGAAGTATCCGGGTATAGTTCTTTCAGCGCGGCGGGGGTGGGCAGGGCGGCCAGTTCCTGCCGGGCGTCCTGCTCCAGAGCCACAGCAAGGATGGCGTCAAAACGATAGCTGCAATTATCTTTCATCGTGGAGCTCCTTCCACAGCAGTTTGCGCCCGCGGGCAATGCGCTGGCGGACAGTGGATTCCCGCAGGGCAAGTGCGGTGGCAATTTCGCGGTAGGTGTACCCCTGCACCAGCAGCCGCAGCGGGTCGCGGTAAATGGGGGCAAGCTGCTGCACGGCCTGCATCAGGTGCTGGGCCTGCTGCGCATCGATCACCGCATCTTCGGGAACCGGGTCCGGGTCGGCATTATGGTCAAAATCCGGCTCTTCCTCGCCGGGGGCATCTTGCCGCTGGGCCAGCAGCAGGAACGCCCGGCTGCGTGTACAGCTGACAAGGTAAGCCGCAAACTTGTGCGGGTCCTGCCGGTGCAGGCGGGCAAAGTTTTTGGCTATGTACAAAAATACTTCCTGCGCTACATCCTCAGCAAGGTGCGGGTCGTGGACGATCTGGCAGGCAACGTGGTACACCAGCCGTTTATAGCGTTCATAAACAGCTTCAAAGGCTTCGGCGTTGTCGGCGCTGTCCAGTGCCGCAAGGTAGATGGCAAGCATGTAGGAATTCCCCCTGATGAAGTGTGTGGCACTATTATAACGCGGAAAAATAAAAACGCAAAGGGAAAATCATGTCCGGAAAAATCCCCCTTTTCTTTTCCCCGCCATGGTGCTATGATAGGAAACCGGACGTTATAAAAAATAAAGAGGGGATTGTTTTTGATGGAAAAGGAACAAAGCGGAAAAACACTGTTCCGCGGGGAGCTGGCGCTGGTCATTGCGGTATTGGTCAACAGCTTTGGCGTGGTATTGATGCTGTACTCCGGCGCGGGAATTTCGGCCATTTCCAGCGTGCCGTATGCGTTTTCGCTGGCGTTCCCGGCACTTACGCTGGGAACCTGGACCTACCTGTTCCAGGGCACTTTGATTGCCAGCCTGATGATTATGCGCCGCAAATGGGTGTGGCCGTACCTGTTCAGCTTTGTAGTGGGCTTTGTGTTCAGTGAGCTGTTGGATGTGCACGAACTGTGGATCGATGTTCTGCCCTACACACTGCCCTGGCGGGTGGTGTATTTTGTGGTCAGCTACCTGCTGATCTGCTTTGGCATTGCGCTTTCCAACCGGTGCGGGCTGCCTATTGTGCCCACCGACCTGTTCCCGCGGGAGTTGGCGGACATTACCAAGGTGCCGTACCCGCGCATTAAAATCGGCTTTGATGTAACCTGCCTGGCTATTACGGCGGGCATGACCTTCTTCTTCCTGGGCCGCCTGGAAGGGCTGGGCATTGGCACCATTGCCGCGGCGTTCACCATGGGCAAGGGCATTGGCCTGGTGGGGGACCTGCTGGACAAGCACTTTTATTTTGAAAACTACAAGACCCTGCGCACCGCTAAGAACAAACAGTAAAATATGCAAAGAACAACGGCCTGCCGCACAAGCGCATTGCTTGCAGCGGCAGGCCGTTATTCTTTATTCATTATTATTTATTATTTTATTCTATATTAGTGCTGGATACTGTCGGGGTCAAAGTTGCGTGCCATCAAGGCAGAGATGGCGGGCAGCGCGGCAGCAATCAGGGCTTTGTCATGGTTAGGGGCCAGGCGGGTGGCGGAATCAAACAGCATGGTGTTTTCCTGTTGCGGGGTGCTGGCGGGCCAGGTGGGAATGCCGCTGTGCTGCGGGTTTCCGGTGCGGGCAAAGGCCAGAACGGCATCGAAAATCTGCTGTTCCAGCTGCGGGGTCACGCCGGAAATATTGGCAGAAGGCACCAGCTCAGTATTATGGAAAACAAACGGGATATCGGAACAATGCCATGGGGCGCGGCCGCCCTCAATGGTGAAATCCTGATTGAAGAAATAGCTCCACACCGGGCCGGTTTCCGCCCGGCGGCGGATATAGCGCATGGTCGGCTCCCGGAACAGTACATCCAAAAACGGCAGGTCGGCGGCGCTGCGTTCGGGGTAGGCGGCGTGGAACAGCGGCAGCAGGGCATCCGCCGTCTGTTTGCCCAGCATTTTTTCGGTAAAGTCTTCGGCCTCGGCGGCGCTCATCTGCGCTTTGTTCAGGCCGAAGCCATTGAAGGCGGCAAACTCGCCAAACACGGTGCCCACCAGAAGGGGAATGCGGGCGGTTTCGGGGCGGAACGCATTTTCCAGCGGGTCACCCAGATAAAAGGCGTTGGGGTGTGGGGCGCAGCCGGTGTTTTTTCCGGCTGCTTTCAAGGCGGGGGCTACTTTATTATAAGCGGCGGCAAGCGCGGCATAGGGTACCGTTTCCAGTGCGGCGATATCCGCCGCGCCAAGCTCCGCCATCAGAGCCTCGGCGCAGTCCCGCCCGCTGCCGGTGCAGTCGGCCAGGCGGCCCAGAACACCGCTCATCACAATACCTTTGTGGAACAGCCCGTCCGCGGCGGGGGTCTGCAGCAGGGTGGTCACTTTGGCGCCGCCGCCGGACTGGCCGAACACTGTCACATTGCCGGGGTCACCGCCGAACGCGGCAATATTATCCCGCACCCAGCGCAGCGCGGCGATGATATCGTCCCCGCCCGCGTTGCCGGAATTGGCGTATTCCGCCCCAAAATCCGAAAGGTCGAGATAGCCCAGGATGTTCAGCCGGTGGTTGATGGAAACCACTACGCAGTCCCCCAGACGGGCCATGTTTTCGCCCTCGTAAGCGATCTGCTCAATGGAGGAACCGGCATAGTATCCGCCGCCGTGCAGCCACACCAGCACGGGGCGGTGGGCGTCATCCAGCGCGGGGGTCCAGATGTTCAGGTTCTGGCAGGCTTCGTCCATCAGCCAATAGCGGTGGGGCACCAGCATTTCGCCGTTGGGCTTTGGCATTTCCAGCAAAGGGCAGACGTAGCCGTAACTGGTGGCGTCCAGCACGCCGTCCCACACAGCTGGCTCCGGCGCGTGGAAGCGCCTGGCCTTGGCGTAAGGGATGCCCTTAAAGATATCCAGCCCGTCAAAACGGTAGCCGCGCACCGAGCCGCCGGTGGTGCGCACCAACGGGGCATCGGCAGAACAAGAAAAAGTATGGGTCATAGCAAACTCCTTTCCAGCAGTGGGCAAAAATGATACATTTTTTGATGCTGGTTTTATTGTAGCAGATTTACGTGAAAAAAGAAGCCATAAAACGCAGAAATGCAGCAAACCTATCAAATTTTGTTGACCAGGGATGTACAGCGGTGCTGCCATAAATAATGGAAGATTATACATGAAAACAATGAACAGATGTGCAAAAGCGCAGTGTGCGGCTGCCGGAGTATTACGACTTTATCCTGTTGGATGTGCAGATGCCGGTCATGGATGGCCGCATGGCGGCCCGCACCATCCGGGCCATGAACCGCCCGGACGCCAAGACCGTGTTGATGTTTGCACTTTCCGCCGATGCTTTTGTGGAAGATGAGCGGCTTTCTGCCGAAAGCGGCATGAACGGCCATTTTGCAAAGCCGGTGGATTTTGCCGCATTGCAGCGCAGCATTGGCAAGTTTTTGGGCCAGCGCCGCGGGTAAGCGAGAGAGCGAAAGTGTACCGGAAACACCGAAAATCCAGCTGGTTTCTGCAAAGGCAGAAGCAATTTTGTGTTTGCGGAATATGTGTTATTTTCGTTGTTTTGAGCTACACCGTTAAGTGGGAATGCTGAAGAAGAGAAAAAACGTACATGGGCGGATGCACCTTTGGGGAAAATTCAGGCGGCAGTATACAGGGTGCCGCGACGCTTCATCCAGCGGTAGGCCGCCACGCAGATCATGACGGATAACAGCGAACCCGCCGGTGCGGCCAGCCCCATAGGCAGCAGGGTTCCGGCAAACAGCCGGGAAGCCAGGTAGGACCCCGGAACGCGCACCAGCACAATGGCGATGATGTTGTGGAGAAAGCCGATGTAAGACTTGCCGCAGGCGGCAAAGTACCCGGTAAAGCTGAAGTGGATCCCGGCAAAAATGGTATCCACAATATAACCGCGGATGTACTGGCAGCCCATCAGCACCACGGCGGCGTCGGTGGTGAAGCACCCCAGCAGCGGCTCGGCCACCAGCTCAATGACCAATACCACGGCAATGCCGTAACCGGTGGCGATCATGGCGGCATATTTCAGGGTCTGGGCGGCGCGCTCCGGCTTGCCTGCGCCAAGGTTCTGGGCAGACAGCGCCGATACCGCCGCCAGCATGGAGGACGGCACAATGAACATGGCGCTGATGATTTTTTCCACAATGCCCACGGCGGCAGAATCAACCAGGCCGCGGTGGTTGGCAATGATGGTGATAATGATGAACGCGACCTGAATGCAGCCGTCCTGCACAGCGACCGGCAGGCCGATTTTAAGAATACGGCCCAGCACGCCTTTGCGCGGGCGGAAGTTCTGGCGGCTCAGCCGCAGGCCGGTTTTGTGCCGCCGGATGCCGAACAAGGCAACAATAACACTCAAGGTCTGCGAAAGGGTAGTGCCCAGCGCAGCGCCCACCGGGCCAAGGGCCATGGGACCGATGAAAAGAATATCCAGCGCAATATTGGCGGCGCAGGCAACGGCGATAAAGTACATCGGGCTTTTGGAATCCCCCAAACCGCGGAAGACGGAGCTGATGATGTTGTATGCCGTGATGAACGGGATGCCGATGAAGCAGATGGTCAGATACTGCACCGTGCCGGGAACGGCCTCTGCCGGAACACCGATCAGGCCGACCAGCGGGCGCACTGCGGCCACCAGCACGGTGGTAAAACCGAGGGAGACCGCCATGAACAGGGTGACGGTGTTGCCGATGGCGGCTTCGGCATCGCGCATATTGCCCGCCCCCACGGCGTGGCCGATGATGACGGTGGAACCCATGGCAAGCCCAACAATGATAACGGTCAGCATGTGCATGACCTGGCTGCCGTTGGCAACGGCGGTGATGCTGTCCACCCCGCAGAACTGGCCGGTGATGTACAGGTCAGCCATGCCGTACAGCGTTTGCAGAAAGTAAGAGAGCAGATACGGCAGGGCAAAGGTCAGAATGGCTTTGAACACGCTGCCGGTTGTAAGATTTTTTTCCATGATAATTTCCTCCCCTCAGCTGGAAATAGTCCAGGGGGTATCTGAAAAGTCGAAAATGTAGTCTATTTCTACAAACACAGCGGGATTTTTGCCTTAAATCCTGCTTGTGTTTGCGAAATATCCGTCATTTTCTTTGTTTTCAGATACACCTTAGTATCAGAGCAAGTAAAAGCTATTGTCATTCCCCTTGCAGCTGCTGCTGGCAGAACTGCCAGAAACGCTCCGCCGTGGCGGGCAGGAGCGTGCTGCGCCTGCGGGAAAGGTAAGCCGTGCGGCTGGGGTCCGGCTCTGTCAGGGGCAGCACGGCCAAAGGCAGGCTTTGGAAAAGCGGGTCATCCGGCAGAACGGCAATGCCGAACCCGGCGGCTACCAGCCCGGCGATCATGGCATCCTCCTCGGTTTCCATGACAATGTCGGGGGCGGCGTTGATGGCGCAGAACAAGGCATCAACACTTTTGCGCAGGCCGCTGCAGGAGGCAAAGCAGACCTGTGGGTAGGGCAAAGTATCCTGCAGGGCAATGCTGTGCTGCGCGGTGAGCGGGTGCCCATGCGGCGTGATGACCACAAAGGGAGTGCGCCGGAACGCGACCGTTTCAAATTTGGCTGGGTCGCCGGGGTGGGAGGTGAAAGCGAAATCCAGCCGCCCTTCCTCCACGGCTTTGAGCAGATCAGCGCTGAATCCGGTTTCGCTGCGCAGCTGGAACTGGGCGGCGGCATCCTGTTGTGTGCAAAAATCCCGCATCAGGCCGGGCACCAGGGTGGTGCCCAAGGTGCGGATGCTGCCCAGCAGCACCAGCCCGCCGCCCTGGCCGGATTCCTGCACCGAGCGCACTCCGGCATCCAGTGTATCCAGCGAATTTTGGACAGTCTGCAAAAACTGGCGGCCATAGCGGGTCAGCCGCACGCTGCGCCCGGCTTTTTCAAACAGCGGCACGCCAAGCTCCTGCTCCATCTGGGAAACCGCATAGTTCAGGCTGGGCTGGCTGACATGCAGCTGCTCCGCCGCTTTGCCGTAATGCTGCAAACGGGCCAGAACTTCAAAATAGCGCAGATGGTCAAGGTTCACGGGAACGATGCCTCCTTATCAATAACGATACAAATACCTGACAATTCATTAAAATTTTTTGATGATTTTGATAAAAACGTTCCATTTGTTTTTTAATCTGGTAAGAATTATAATATTTTCAAACGAAAGTTCGTCTGAAAAATAACGAGCAAATTGAAGGAGAAGATTCAAATGGAACGTAAAGTTGTTTTGATCACCGGCGGCGCAATGGGTCAGGGCAAGGCACATGCCCTCAAGTATGCACAGAACGGTTTTGATGTGGTGCTGGCAGATATGCAGGACCCCGAAGGCGAAACCTTCCGCGCAACGGTAGCAGAAATTGAAGCAACCGGCGCCAAGGCGCTGGCCGTCAAGTGCAATATCACCTCGGATGAGGACATGCAGAACCTGTTCGCCAAAGCATGGGAAACCTTTGGCCACATTGATGTTGTCATCGCAAATGCGGGCGTAATCAACTTTGGCTATACCTGGGAACTGACCGATGCCCAGGTGGAAAAGGTCATCAACATTGACCTGATCGGCACCTGGCGCACCGATAAGTATGCTGCCATCTATATGCGCAAGCAGGGCTTTGGCCGCATCATCAACATTTCCTCTACCTCCGGCATGTACGGTACCCCCAAGCTGGCAACCTACTGCATGGCCAAGTGGGGCGTGCGCGGCCTGACCAAGACGCTGGCCCAAGAATTGAAGGGCACCGGCATTGTGGTAAACACTGTCTGCCCCACCAAGGTCAAGACCCCCATGTGCGAAACCGACAGCTATGTGCAGTTCATCAATGAGCTGACCGGCAAGGATTTTAAGAACTGGCAGGAAATGTACGATGGAGTGCCTTTCCTGGATGTGGAGGATATCTCCGATATGGTGTTCTGGCTGGGCACCAGCCGTGCAGCCGGCAAGTTCAGCGGCCGTGACCTGGGCCTTGACCTGGGCACCCTGCAGCAGTAAGGAGCGGCATGATGAAAATTACCAAAATGACGCGCTGGCGCGTGTTTGCAGGCGTCTGGATCCAGAGCCTGTTCACCTCCGCTACGGCCTTTTTCAGCCTGTTTGCCCTGCCGCTGACCAGCCAGTTTGGCTGGAGCAGCTCCGAGTTCAGCATGGCGTACACCATTTACATGTTCGTTTACTGCGCTATGGGCTTTGTGGGCGGCCTGCTGGCGGAAAAGCTGCAGCCCCGCGTGGCAATTTATCTGGGCCTTGCCTTTTTTGCCGCGGGCTGGTTCCTGACCGGCTTTGCTTCCAGCATTCCGCAGCTGTATCTCTTCTATGGCGTGATGGCGGGTGCCGGTGCTGGTACCATCTACCCGGCCTGCCTGCCCACCGCCCTGAAATGGTTCCCCGATAAGAGTGGTTCCATCTCCGGTCTGGTACAGGCCGGTGCCTCCTGCGGGCCGTTCATCATGTCCCCCATTGCCCAGTGGCTCATCAGCACCTATGGCGCACAGATGGCCTGCCGCATTCTGGCAGTCGTTTTCCTGATCGGTGTCGGCGCGGTTGCCTGGATGATCGTACCCTGCCCCGAAGGCTGGCTGCCGGAGGGGTGGACCCCGACAGCAACCCAGGCCAAAGAGCTGAACGCCAAGAACTACAACATCCCCCAGATGGTCAAGACCCCGGTGTTCTGGGTCATGCTGGTCATGTTTATCTTTGCGAATGCTGCCGGTACCATGATGGTCAGTGCTACTTCGCCCATTGCCCAGCAGCAGATCGGCCAGTCCGCCATGACCGCCGCCATGTGCGTGAGCATTATGACGCTGGCCAACATGTGCGGCCGTATCGGCTTCGGCTTTATCTATGATAAGCTCAAGGGCTGGAACTCTCTGATTTTGGTGCTGGTCATCAACGGCATTTCGATGTGCATGCTGACGGTGGCGAAAAGCCTGCCGTACTTCATCCTCTGCATCTGCCTGGTGGGCTTTTCCTTTGGAGGTCTGCTGGTGGTGTTTGCCCCCATTGTCAAAAACGTGTTCGGCTCCAGGTTCTATAACCGGAACTACGGCCTGATCTTCATCGGCTATGGCATCGGCGCGTTCGTCGGCCCCAAAATCAGTGCCAGCTTCTATGACAGCACCGGTTCCTATGTGGTGGGCTATCTTGGCTCCGCCATCCTGGCTGCCGCCGCTGTTGTGCTGGTGTTCGCCGCCAGAAAGCTGACTGCCGCCATGCAGAACGAAAAAGCATAAGCTGATTTTATTCTAACACAAGCCTCCTTGCTTTGCCATCAATTTTGGATGGATTGGGAATTTAACAGAAAACCTCCGGCTGCATTGTGCGAGCAGCCGGAGGTTTTCTGTTTTAATACAATCTCATATAAAGAACATATGTTTTGATGCATTTGCTGACAAATCTGTGGCGGCAGAAAAAGTGTAGAACTTGACAATAAGACTTTTGGAAATATTATCAAAGAGGAAATCGACCGTATTAACGCAGAAGAAAAGGCCGGGGATGTGGCTGAATGATGTATCGGTTAAACAAGAACGAAAGAATTTTTGATGTTTGTCATGAGGAATGGAGCAAACATCGGCCCCTACAAAAATGCCGGGTGCTGCGAGAGAATAAAATACCCAAGCATTATCGCATAAAGCAAGACAGTTATCATTAAGATTCTCTTACATTTCTCTCTCCTATAACATACAGCCACAGCAGCAGGCGGGCCCTCCCCTTGAGGCAGGGAGCCCGCCTGCTTTTGATGTAATAGAAACGTTTGATTTGCGGCAAAACAAAACACCGGGTGCCATATGGCACCCGGTGCTTCAGTTAAATAACCGGCGCAATCAAACCGGTATCAGAGGAGGAGAAAACAGCAAAATTAGTTTGCGCGGTACTGGGCCGGCAGCTGGTCGATGGTCTGCCATTTCTGCATGGCGTCTTCCAGGCTCATGCCGCCCGCAACAGCGTCGCGGCGGCAGGCGTTGACAGCCTGGATCTCTTTCATCTTTTCGCCGGTCAGGCTGTAGTTCTTCATGGCGAGCAGGGTAGCAGCCCATGCAATCATGGGGATGACGCAGAACAGAACGATAACAACCACGTTCATGCCGGGGGTGTACGGGTCGTACTGGGTGGGCAGGCTGTCAAGGCCGATAAAGCTGACGGCCACGCCGACCACGGTAGCGGACAGGCTGGAAACCAGCTTGTCAACCAGGCTGAACAGAGTGCCCATAATGCCGGGGATATACTTGCCGGAGATGTAGGTCTCGTAGTCAGAGCAGTCGGCAACCATGGGGATGGGCATATCGGCAGTAGCGTAATAAGCGCCATAGCCAATGCCGAACAGAGCGATGAACAGGATGGTGTAAACGTTGATGGAAACCTTGCCGTCAGACATCAGAGACAGGGTGAAAGCATCGCCCTTGCCCCACAGGAGCAGCAGCACCAGAACGCCGATGTAGCAGATCAGCGCAACGCTGACATAGCGCATCAGGCTGGCCTTCTGGCCTTTCTTCTGGCTGGTGCGCACGGTGAGCAGGAAGAAGGGAACGCTGAACACATAGCCCAGAACCATCATGGGCAGGTACAGACCATCATAGTTGCCCATCATGCAGCCGTACAGCATGCACAGAACGGTGGTGTTGGTGGCAATGGAAAGTGCCAGCTTGCAGCCTGCACCAGCCACCATCAGGCGCTGCATGGGGTTGTTGCCCTTGATGATGGCAACATACTCGGCAACCTTGATCTTTTCGGTTTTCTGGCCGCCGATGCCAAAGTACTTCGGCTGGTCCTTTTCCCAGATGCCGATGACAGCCAGGATGGTCAGGGCGATGGAGATCACGATGCCGACAGGAGCCAGGGTGCGGAAGAAACCGGCGGAAGCGTAACCGCCCTCATAGTTTTTGGCCAGGATGGGGGCAAAGAACTGCATGGCGCCCATGCCCAGCAGGGAGCCGACGGTGTTGAAGATGGTGAACAGGGGGCGCTGCTTGGGATCGTTGGTCAGAACAGTCTGGCCGGAACGGGTGCAGGAGGTCTGGAAGGTGTAGCCGATGACCCAGATGGCGTACAGGGCTACAAAGGCAACATAACGTGCCCATTCCATGGAGGCGGGGATCAGCGGGGTCAGGCAGTACAGCACCAGGATGCTGACAGCCATGATGAGGTTGCCGATAACCATAAACGGGCGGAACTTGCCGAACTTGCCGTTGGTGCGGTCCATCAGGGCACCGATGATAGGGTCGGTAATGGCGTCAAACAGGCGCATGCCGGTGACCATCACGGAGGCGAAGATCATGCTCAGGGCCAGAACCTTGCTGCCGAAAGTGGCAATGTAGGAAAGCACCAGAACATAGTACACGTTGGTGGCGCCGTTGTTAAGCGGGAACAGCATCAGCTGGTAAGGCTTGGCGCGGTTGACGCTGGCAGACGCCGCAGAGTTTTGTTCACTCATGGGGGCATTCTCCTTTCATAACAAAGACCCCCGCCCCGAAACGGGCGGGGGCATAAACGATTCAAAAGGGGGAAGATGCGGAGGCTAAACCTTACTGCTGGTTCTGAGCGCTTGCGGTGTTGGCAGCCTGCTCAGCAGTCCAGGTCTTTTTGCGCTTGATGGCAACAACCAGGCGCCAGATGCACAGCACGGTCAGAACAGCCAGAACGGTGTCCAGAGCGTACAGGGCGGTCTTCCACCACGGGGTGATGACCTTCAGGCGGTCAGCGGAGGACCAGCCGTTCATAGCGTTGGAGTTGGCAACGGTGTACAGGATCTTGTGCATGGATTCGCGCATTTCGGTCACGATGTAAGCATCGTTCTCGTACTTCGGAGCCAGGGTGGTGTGGATGGTCGGGTCCGGGCTATCCCAGATATCGGAACCGGCAATCAGACCATCGGCCAGATCCATGTATTTGCTGGAACCGGAGTAGTCGGTGATGATCATGCCGCGCATGCCCAGTTCGCCGCGCAGGAAGCCAGTCAGCAGGTTATCGTAAGCGCCGCACCAGTAAGCGCCCCAGCGGTTAAAGCCGGTCATAACGCTCCAGGCGCCGCCATCGGTGATGGCCTTGTCGGCAACTTCCAGGTAGATTTCGCGGGCAGCCTGCTCGTTCAGCCAGGTGTTCACGCCGCGGCGGCTGGATTCAGAGTCGTTCAGGGCAACATGCTTCAGGTAAACGTAAACGCCCTTGGACTGGATGCCGTTGACTTCGGCAGCGCAGATGGTGCCGGCAACGAACGGATCGGAAGCATAGTACTCGAAGTTACGGCCAGAGTAAGCGGTGCGGTGCATGTTGATGCCGGGGCCATACAGACCAGAGTAACCCATGGCCAGGCAGTCTTCGCCAATGCAGCGGCCCACATCGTTGATCAGGTCAACGTTGAAGGTGGCAGCCATAACGTCTTCGGAGGTGTAGCACATAGCGGAAGCGCCGCCGGTCAGTGCTGCGGTCAGGCCCTGCGGGCCGTTTTCGTCTTTGGTACGGGTCTTGCCGATGGATTCAACAGCGGCAGTGTTGTGGAAGCCCAGGGTGATGGTGTTGACCATCTCGTTGAAGGTCAGCTGATCCAGCAGGGTATCCCACTGGGGATCGTCATAGTCGGCACCGATCATGGAAACCAGAGCCAGACCATTGTCAGCGCCCAGGGTGGGCATTTCAACGCTGTCAGCCTTGCTGCCGTCGTAACGGGTGAAAGCCAGGTGATCAGCCAGGGTCTGGGTTGCGTTCAGCACAACAGGCTGGGTGGGGAAGGTGGCAACCCAGTTGGAGCGGCTCAGCCAGGTAACTTCGCCGGGTTCGCTGCTGCTCTTGTTGGGGTCTGCTTCATCAAACAGGTTGGTGATGGCAGTGCCGTTTTCGCTGGTGGCGTAGGTGGTGCTGTCCAGAGCGGCGTTGGTCCACTTGTAGGTCAGGGCAACGTCGCCATCGGCGGTCATGCGGCCATCGGTGTTCTCAACGGTGTAGCCCTTGGCAGCCAGGATGTTGTTCACAGCGTTGTGTGCATCGGTGGCAGCGGTGAAGTAGTAGTCGCCAGCGTCAACAATATAGGTCTTGGCGTTGTTGGAATCATAGGTGCGCAGCTCGCTCTTGTCAACGGTGATGTTGACAGTCTCGGAAGCGCCGGGAGCCAGGATATCGGTCTTGGCAAAGCCGCACAGCTCAGCAGAAGCCTTCTCGATGCCGTTGGCCTTGTCGTAATCGGTGTAGGGGCTCTGGAAGTACAGCTGAACGGTTTCCTTGCCGGAGTAGGTGGAACCGGTGTTGGTGACTTTCAGGGTGACATTGAAAGCATCAGCAGATTCGGTCACATTGAAATCGCTGTACTCGAAGGTGGTGTAGCTGTCGCCATAGCCGAAGGGGAAGGCAACAGTGGTGGACCAGTTGTAGTCGCCGGCATTGCCGGTGCCCATAACAGCGTCCTCGTAGCGGGTCTCGTAGTAACGGTAATCCAGGTAGATGCCTTCCTGATACACGCTGTACATACCCTGCACATCAGGGCCATCGGTCAGCAGGTTGTAATCTGCTGCGTTGGGGTAAGCCTGGGTGTAGAAGTTGTAGATGGCGGGGTTGGCCATGTTGTCATACAGGTAGGAATCAACCAGGCTGCCGGACGGGGTAGCCTCGCCAGCCAGCAGCTGGGCAACACCGTTGATGCCGGTCTGGCCCACGTCGCCGATCCACATAGCGGAATCGATGCCGTAATCCTCGCCGCAGATCTCCGGGTTCAGGAAATCCATCTCAATGGCGTTGGAAGAGTTGATCAGAACGATGATCTTCTTGAAGGTGCCGTTGTCCTTCAGGGTCTTCAGGTTCTGGAGCAGTTCCTTTTCTTCAGCGGACAGGGCCAGGTAGTTACCGTCGCCCTCCTGGCCTTTGATCCAGGAATCATTGGTGCCGTTTTCGCCGCTGGGCAGGTCAGCGCCCTCGCCGCCGGAACGGGAGAACACGACGATAGCAGCATCGCCGTAGTCAGCAAAGCTGGACTCGGCGCTGGACAGCTTGCTCCAGGGAGCTTCGTTCACAGCGTACTGGGTGTTGGCTTCCAGGGTATCGGAGATGGCAGCCGGGGTGATGCGGCTGTAGTTCTTCATCATATCGTCAGAAGAATACAGATCCCACAGGGTGCTGTTGACCTGGATGCCCTGATCTTCCAGAGCCTGCTTGAAGTTGGGAGCCTTGCTGGTGTCAACGGAGCCGGAACCGGTGCCGCCGTACATCAGGTCCACGGAGCCGTGGCCGAACAGGCTGACCTTTGCGCCGCTTGCCAGGGGCAGGGCGTTGTTGTCGTTCTTCAGCAGGGCTGCGCCTTCGGCTTCAACCTGTGCGCACAGCTCAGCCTCATAGGACTCGCGCTCTTCATCAGAGGTGAAATCGCTCTTGAAGTACTCAGTGTCTTCGTCGCTGTCGCCCCTGATGATCTTGTAGGTGTCGGCGTCCAGGTAGTTATTAACGGTGGTCGTATAATGGAACGCAACCGTCGTGCCTACAATGGCGCCTGCGGTCAGGACGGCGGTAACGGCGGTCAGGCCGGACCACATCCCAACTTTGGGTTTCTTACTCATTGTGTTCTCCTCCTGTTAGAAAATGCTCTATAACAAACTGTATTAAGCGAGAACAAAATACAGAGTGTTCAAAATAGATTATACCCAGTTTGCACTCTTGGATTTGGTCTTGTGCAGCTTGTACTCCGGGTTGGGGGTATCTACATGGCGGATGACGGACTCATCGGTGCGGTCACCAGCCACGGCCTGAATGTGCAGTTCGCCGTTCAGGGGAACCTTGAAGGTGAAAACATGCTCGCCGGTCTGCTCGCCTACCTTGTTGCCGTTTACATACAGGGCAACGGTGCTCTGGTTGGAATAAACCTTTACGGTAGCGGTGCTGCCGGTGCGCTCCACAAAGCGCTTGGAGCAGATGTGCACAAAGGCTTCATCGCTCCACCATGCTTTATACAGATAGAAGCTGTCCTTCTTGGTTTTGCGGTCAAAGGTCACAAGGCCCTTGTGGTTCATGCCCGGCTCGCCGCCCTGGTCACGGGCGTCTGCAGCAAAGTCAAACATGTTCCAAACGTGGGTGGCCCACATCCAGGGGTGGCGCTTGAAGCAGCGCAGCATGTACTCATGGTACTTGGCCTGGTATTCTTCGGTGTGGTCGCCGCGGTGGGGGTGTGTGCTGTGCAGGTTGGGCATGCCCTCCGCGCCGTATTCGCTGTAGCCGAACGGGCGGTTGGGGAAGCAGAGATGGAAGAAGCCCATCCACAGGTCGTTCAGGATAAAGCCCGGAACGTACCAGCCCAGGTACAGGTTCCAGCTGACCATATCGGTAATGTGGGCCGAACGGTTGAAGGGACCGCACATGGCGTAGCAGGCCAGGGTGGTCAGGCGGGTCTTGTCCATCTCGTGGCACAGGTCGTTCAGCTGGCGGTGGTTATCCAGCATGTCCTTCTTGTCCTTGGTGGAGATGGTGATCTCGTTGGAAACGCCCCAGCAGACGATGCAGGGGTGGTTGTAGTTCTGGATGATCAGCTCTTTCATCTGGCTGATGGTGTTCTCGCGGCCGTTGGGCATGTGCTCACTGATGTAGGGGATCTCGGCCCAAACAACCATGCCGACCTCGTCGCACAGATCATAGAAGTACTGGTCGTGTTGATAATGAGCCAGGCGGATGGTGTTGGCACCGATCTCTTTGATCAGGGCCATGTCTTCGTCGTGCATCTCGCGGGTGATGGCGTTGCCCAGGCCCTTGCGGTCCTGATGGCGGGAAACGCCGTGCAGCGGGTAAGACTTGCCGTTCAGGAAGAAGCCCTTCTTGGGGTCAACCTTGAAGCTGCGCACGCCAAAGCGGGTGGTGGTCTCATCTTCCACCGTGCCGTTCACCACAAGGCGGGCCTTGCAGCTGTACAGGTACGGATCCTTAACGCCGTTCCACAGGTGTGCGTTGAAGATGGTCAGGGTGATGTCGGGGCCTTTGCCGGTGGCAACGGTGTTGCCGGCAGCGTCCAGCAACTCAATGCTCACTTCGCCTTCGCCGTCGTGCCAGGTGGTAACCTGAACGCTGGCATCTGCGCCCTGCACAGTGGGGGTGATGCGGATGCCGGGGCCGCCGAAGTAATCCAGGGTGAAGTGGTTCTTGCTGACCACCATCAGGCTGACATCGCGGTAGATGCCGCCATAGAAGGTGAAGTCAGCTTTCTGGGGGTAAACGCGGTCGTTTTTGCTGTTGTCGACTTCCACGGTCAGCTCGTTTTTATCCCGCAGCAGTTCGGTGATGTTGGCGCGGAAGGTGGAGTAGCCGCCGTCGTGGTTGCAGACGGGGGAGCCGTTCAGAACCACATGGGCGCTGGCGTTGACGCCGTCAAACTGAATCCAGACCTGATGGGAGGCGGTGTTAAACTGGGGAGCAGCGAAATGGGTGCGGTAGATGCAGGTGCCGCGCCAGTAGTCATTGCCGCCGTCCTGACCGTCGCGGGCGTTCCAGGTGTGCGGCAGGTCCACCGTTGTGGTGGTGCCGTCGGGGCCGGTGAATTCCCAACCCTTCATGATTTTGGTGATTTCTCGCATGGCGCAGCCATCCTTTCTTTTTGCTGTTATTATTGTAACGAACAGCGAAAAATGTCGCAATGGGTTTTGTATAATCGGTCATTTGCGTGGAATAAACGGTTTTTGCCTGACAAAAAAATAACCCTTGCATTTGTGCAATATGTACAAATGCAAGGGCGTGAATCTTATACCTGAAATTTTGAGGGAACTTTATTGGACCGGGAAAACGGCTTTTATCGCAAAAAATCCACCGTTGGATTCGGTAGTCAAAAAACCATTGTACTTCTGGATAATGCGCTTGACGATCTTTAACTCATCGCAGGTTTCGCGGCCAGGATCCGGGCCATCGGGCACCGCGCTGATGATATTCAGAACAGCAAACCCCTGCCGCCTGCAGACCAGCAGGTCAATCATCCGCTTTTCCGGCTCCGGCAGCTTGCGGGTCAACTCAATGGCATGGTCCAGTGCGTTGGCAAACAACGCGTACAGATCGGCCGGATCCATAAAGTGCAGGCAGGTGCCGTCCGCCACATTGTTGATGCTGATGTGGTGGGCTTCGCACAGCATGCTCTTTTCGGTCAGCACAACATCCAAAACCTCACTGCCGGTCTGGGTGCTGGCGTCATACTGCCGGGCGGCGGCTTCGGCTTCGTTCAGGCTCTGCTGCAGCGCGGCGTTGGGGGCCATGCGGCGCAGATCAGCGATCTGAACTTTCAGCTCATGGCATTTGCGGTTGATGATCTGTACGTTCCGCTTGGCCACCTGATACTGCTGGCGCTGGCGTTCATACAGCATGTTCAGCGAGTTCATCTCTTTTTCCATGGCCGCCTTTTTGAACAGCTCAGTCTGCAAATATAAAAGGGTGATGCAGTAGAGCTGGCAGAGTGCCAGGGGGACAACAACGAAGATAGAAGTTTCCCGTGATACTCCGGAGTTGGTGACGGTCTGCATTGTTAAAAACAGCAGAACGAACATGCCGCCCAGAATAATAGCGCTGATTTGCTGGCGGGGACCGATGTGGTAGCTGCCTTCATATGGCATGGAATGGGCAACAGTTACCCGCAGCAGGCAGTACGCAGCGGCAAAAAACAGCAGTTGCAGCAGCAAAGCAGAGGGCTGATCCAATGGCAGGAATATGTTTACCTGTGCCAGGCACCAGACAAGAAGCTGCCATAACTCAAATGTCGTCAGGGCACTCAAAATTCCCCAGATGGCGCAATAATTGGCGCCGGACCAGTCCAACTGGGTGCAGCTGTGGGAAGCGAAAATCATCCACATACAAAACAGAATATACGCCCCCGCCCGCAGGAACAGCGAGGAAGGCGTGTAATCCACCCATAATAAAAATGTGGAAAGGGGAATGTAGGGAATCAGGCAAAGCAGCGCCCGCTGCCAAAAGTGCGGCGAGTGCCGGAGCGGGAGCCAGTAGGTCAGTGCTGCGCCCCAAAGCTGTATCCCACAGACAAGAAGAGAAAGAAATTGTTGGAGATTTGGCAGCATTACATGGCACCCCCAACATAGGCGGCGACCGCAGCCAGGAAGGCAGCCCGCTGGCGGCGGCTGATCTCCAGCCGGTCCTCCCCAACCTGGACCATATCGTTCTGGACCGCCCGCACATACCGCAGATTGACAAGGTAACACTGGTTGCATTTGGCAAAGTGGTAGGGGGCCAGCTGCTTTTCAGCATTTTGCAGGCTGGAACGCACGGACCATACCCCGGTGGAGGTATGGTAATGCAGCATACGGTCCCGCGTTTCCAGCCAGTAGATGTCCTCGGTGTTCAGCAGCTGCACGCCCCCAGCGGTCTGTAATGCAATCTGCCCGCCTTTGCGGCGCTGCACCCGCTGCAAAGCGCGGGCCAGCTTGGTGCTGAACTGGTAATAATTGACTGGTTTGAGCACAAAATCCAGGGCGTCGACCTCATACCCGCGAATAGCGTACTGCGCCATGTTGGTAACGAACACCAGCACCACATCCGGATCCACCGTGCGAATGCGCTCGGCAGCGTCCATGCCGCCAAGCTCCGGCATTTCAATATCCAGAAAGATGATGTCGAACCCCTTGCAATAGTTGGTTATGACTTGGGCACCGTCCGAAAAAGCGGTAACTTCCAGCATACAGTTGTTCTCGCGGCTGTATTGGTCAATCATGCTGCACAGCTGCTGCCGCATATCCGGCTGGTCATCCACCACGGCAATGCGAGGCATCGGGCGGCCCCCTTTCTGTTTGGAATCCAAAGCACCCGGCAAGCCCGGAAAACAGCTGTGCCATGCGCCTTTACTTATAATATATAAATACATTATAGTTGGCGGTGTGAAACCTTGCAAGAGAATTTTGCAGAAAACGGGGCGGTGCAGGGAATCTGGTTGTGATTTAGCGCTGCGTGTGGTATCCTGTAGGCAGCTTTTGGCGGCGGGCGGGGCAAGAAGAATGCCGGGATAAACAGGCGGAGGTTTGCTGTAGCTGCTATACCATGTATTACATATTACACCATTTGCCAGTAACTTGAGTGGAAATTTATGGGAAAATGCGTGATTTGGGGACAAGATTGAAAAGAAAAAATAGGCAACACCGCACAATTCCCGCCTTGCGGCTTAAGCACCGCTCCGGCGGCTGC
>ERZ1034969.549-NODE-549-length-21380-cov-6.907198_pt1 | contig 21380 bp, 14 predicted proteins | sample MGYA00520624_ERZ1034969 | MGnify/ENA primary metagenome ERZ1034969 (study PRJEB33766, sample SAMN09781776) | gut metagenome | biome: gut microbiome | host: Homo sapiens | place: Madagascar | study: EMG produced TPA metagenomics assembly of the PRJNA485056 data set...
TGCCTGTTGATGGTGAGGAAGTGAAAGAACTTCCCTTGGAAACTGAAACAACTGTTGAAGCGGTTCTCCTTTTGACCAAACTCCATGTCGAGCGACATATCGAAGTGGACGTCAGTATGGATGAACCGGATGTGACTGCTGCGGAAAGCAAGGCGACTTACAACGAGATTCGGGATTATGTGTTGGAGCATCATCAGCTCAAGGTGTCCAATCTCTATATCGCACAGGTGAAGCAGAAACACGGCATTATTGAGCGAGAGAATTACCATAAAGCGAAAAATGAAAATGCAAAGCAGCCCAAGTGTCCGAAGGAAAAAGAGGATGCGATTGTGGAGGCATTAAAGCATTTTCAGATGATTTGATTGATTTTCAAACTAAAGGGAGGTGCTATTTTATATGGCGTTATTGGAGCTAGACACCTATACAGGACAGCTTAACTATAAGGATATTTTGTTTACCTTTGTTTTTGACGGTTCTGAATTACGCCTTATACCTCCCGCCGATAAATCTTCTGAAATCGAGTTTAATTGGATTTTAACCCCTATCGGGGAAGGCACATATACCTCTGCCTCCCCACAAATGGAGTCTCCTTTTCTAACCGGACAATGCAGTGAAACTGGTCGAACCATCATTTTTATTACTGAGAAAGGTGCCAACATCGGAAGTTATAATTCTGTTTTAACAGTCCCCGTTCTCGCCTATATCGATTGTCGTCATAATTCCGATTTAATTGATCGTATTACTTTTTCTTGTTCAGAAATTGATAAAGTTCATCCACTTCACCAGTCTTACATGATTTCTATCGATCCCAATCATTTCTCAGAAGATGGTGTTTTTACATTTACAACAAAAGATCTGAACACAACCACTACTCCGAAGCAGCAGTTTTATTTAGACAATCATTTGGTTTATGTCCAATTTTGTATTTCACGTGGATTCCATCCAGGAATAGATAGCGTTCCTATTTCTCTGTCCTCTGTGATGTCTTTTACATTTGAACCAACCAATGATTACATTTTTATCTATCAGTTATGTTTTTTTGCCAAGCGTTTTCTTCAATTTTTGTGCTATCGTAAGGACGTTTACCTTCCTAAAGCAACATTATCTACGCCTTTTGGCAATGGACAGCATGAGTCTTTTGCTACGCTATATATTTTACAAGATCAAAATAAATCAAGCTCTTCTCCACTTAAAAATAATCAACTCATCCAGATATCTTATCTTTCCGGTTCTGAAGGAAAAATTTTAACGGACATCTGTAACAATACACTTTACCTGCGTCATCTTCCATCTAGCTACGAAAATGGTCGCCATATTGACGAAGCTCGCTTCGTTATGATTACAGCTGCCTTTGAATGGGAATTCAAACGTGCATACCCGGATGGACTTCCTAAAAAGGAAAGTACACTTCGAGCCGAGTCCGAAGTCGAAAGTGCAATTCAATCTTTGATTAACCAAAGTACCGGCAAGGTCAAGCATAAATATCAATTTCTAAAGAAACTCATTCGCGCTGATTCTCTTCAAAACGAGATTATTCAAATCGGAAAGGATTTTGATGATCTCATCGGCACTTTCGGAAGACATCTTTATAATCAGAATGGTCAAGAACTTCATTATGAAGAAATGGGGAAACGTTTAGCTGATCAGCGAAATCATTTTGCTCATGGAGATCTCAGCAAAGAATTCATTGGATTGTCACTGTTAGATTTAATATATTTAGAATATATTATTTATGCTCTCCAATTAAAGCATTACACTATACCCGACGACAAAATTCGAAAGTCAATAAATGATCTTTTTCATCTAAATTTTGCACTATAATATAAAACCACACTTCACTCTTGTTTCAACCGGCTCAGTGAAGTGTGGCTTTTTCATTAGGAATTCAGAATTTTCTGCACAGCATATGGCTTTGCATACTTTATATATGCGTTGCTCACATATCGTCCATATACGCCCGTGCAGGAGTAGTCGCCTGACCATACACACGGTCAATTCCAGGGCTGAAGAGTCCACCGATTTGATAGGTTTTCTTATCAACAACTATGGAGCGTCCCGGTGCATACTCGCTGATCGCAACGTCCAGACCCCGGTCCACCTCATAGCGCAACTTTCCGCTCATGTCTGTAATATAGGTACTAACAACATTCTTCGGAAAAGAATAAGTCGGTATGATACCTTCCTCATAAAGAGCATATACGCTGTTTTTCGGTTCATATCATTACACCTCGGTGTCGTCTTTGTATTGTTCCAGCATCTCTGTCAGAATCTTTTTCATCTCATCCCGCAGTTTCTGCGGTGCAAGCACCTCGACCCGATTTCCTTGACTGAGCAGCCACATCACGATGCCGTTGCCGTAAATCTCGGCCTCGACAAGATACCCATTTGCATCCTGTGAGACGATTTTTGCCGTGGGCAGGCGGTCAAGGATAGCTTCCACGCTGCTGCCCGTGTAGCGCAGCCGGATGCTTTGCAGCCGCCCTGGATACATGAACTGCACCCGCTTGCGGAACTCGCCCTCCTGAAAACGGTTGGCATACGGCAGCGAAAACGTCTGCTCCATAATTTTATAGTCCGCAATGCGGTCGATGCGGAAAATGGCCGGGTAATCGTACTTGCGGGTATACTTTCCATCGTTTTCTTTCGTGATATAGGCATTCAGATAGAAATAATACTCCGAAAACAGGATAGACACCGGCTCCACAATGCGCTCCACCGCAGATGCCGCGTCTGCGCCCTGCCGCTGATAGCGGATACGCATCAGATGATGCTGCTGGATATTGCACCCAATCTCCCACAGCTTATCCTGAATACCTGCCGGGTGGGTCAGCTCCACATAATGAAACAGCTCATTGGACACTAGCGCAGAAACCAGCTTGATATTTTCCAGCGGGACGCAGCCTGCCACCAGCTTGTTGAGAATGACCGACATTTCCTCTTTGGTAAAGGCTCTGCTTTCCAGTAAAATTTTGCTGACTGCCAGGATTTCACTGTTGGTCATCAGCGGCGAGGGACTGCCCACCAGCCGGAAGCCCTTCTGCTGCCGGTCATAGATGATCTGACGGTTCTCTCCCTTTGCTATGTTGCGCTCGGCAAGAAAAGCCCGGATGTCATCAATGTCCCGCTGGACAGAACGCTCGTCAATGCCAAACCGGAGTGCTTCTTCAGCTTTTGTCAGCGTCCTGCCTGCACATAACCGCTCATAAAGGTCCAAAATTCGTTCGTTTTTGGAATAGCCCATTGCTCAACCCCCACTTCCTGTGTTCAGTATACGAAAAATCCGTTTGAAAAGCAATTCAATTATATTATTGAAGAATGACAGATTCTGTCGTTTTGATTCTGTATACTGAATCTGCATCCAGCAGAAACCGCTTACGTACAGATTTGCGGCCCGCCCTATGGTATTTTTACACAATTTATGTTATAATCGCACTGTGAATTTCACAAATAACGTCTGATTTTTGCGAAATTTGGCAACGTCATGCCGGATGTCGGGCCGTTCAGAAACGACAGTGTCCAATAGGAGGAAAAAACAAATGGTAGATCGTGAAAAGTTCGACCATACGCTTGCCATGCGCCAGCAGTTGGAAGTACATTACCCGGACCGGAATTTCCAGGATGCATTTCAGCTGTCCGAAGAGCTGCGGGATCATTTTGAAATCAAGCTGCTCGTGGTGGGGCATTTCAGTGCCGGAAAAAGTGCCCTGCTGAACGCACTGCTGCAGCGGCCCGCTTTCCTCAAAGAGGCCCAGCAGCCGCAGACTGCGCTTGCCACCGAGCTGGTCTATGACACCACCGAGCAGGCCTTTGCCTACCGGAAGGACGGCTCCTGCGAGGAGTTGCAGGCTGGCAAGGAATATCTTCCAGAGGAGTACAGCCATCTGGAATACCATGTGAACGCCCCCGCGCTGGCACGCATTGCGGACTACACCATCGTGGATACCCCGGGGTTCGATTCCGGCATTGAGGCCCATGCACAGGCCCTGTCGAACTACATCGGGGTCGGCTCAGCCTATCTAGTGGTCGTCGATCAGGAAAAGGGCGGTCTGGACGAAACTACCCTGCAGTTCATCCAGGAGATCTCGCATTATAGCGATCAGATTGCTGTCGTCCTTAACAAGTGCGACAAAATCACCCCGGATACCGTGGAGCAGATCGTATCCGCCGCACAGGGAACTCTGGAAATGCAGGGCTTCCCGTACAAAGTCTATCCCATCTCTGCCCGGGCAGAGGATTGCTGTACCCAGCTGGAATCCATTCTCGGACAGTTCCATGCACAGAAAACCTTCGACCGTATCATGACCCGGCAGCTGCGCATCGATCTGGAAAACACAGAAAAACTGCTGCAGATCGAGCAGCGCAAACTCAGTCTGGACACCCACGATTTGGACGAAAGCCTCCGCAATTTTGAGCGCAGCAAGAAACAGCTCGCGGACGCGTTTGACCAGAAAACACAGCAGGCACAGGACAAGCTCAATCCCCAGACCGAGACCACCCTAGCCTCGGTTCGGCAAGCGCTGACCGCCCATGCCGACACCATTTCCACCGCCTTGCTGAACGGCAACCAGACCGCTGTGAAGGCCATCATTCTGGAAACCATTCGGCCGGTGCTCGTGGCATCCATGAAAAACATCGTATCCGGCCAGATCGACGCTATCACTGCGGAGCTGCAGTTTGACCAGCTCGTCCACAACGATATGGACGCAGAGGACCTTGTAACGATGACCACCAACCTAGCCTCCAACCTGAAGAGCCTGATCGACAGCGGCACCTTTACCCCCGCTCCCCAATCCGGACCGAACAAGCGCAAAAAGGATGACCGCAATGAAACCCTTTACCACGCCATCACCGGCGTTGTGGCCGCTGCCACCGATGTCATCGCACCCTGGCTGGAAGTCATCGTCATCCTGCTGCCGGACATCATCCACCTGCTGGAGGGGCTGTTTGCAGAGAAGGACGAGGACATCGTCAAACGAGATTTTATCAACAATGTGATTCCGCAGATCTGCAACAAGCTCTACCCGCAGATCCGCACCAACATCGAGACCAGCACCCGGGAAGTGCAGGCCGCCTACAAGTCGATGCTGGACGAGAAGCTGGAGCAGCTGCAGAACAGCATTGCATCCGTCAAGGAGCAGAAGGCGCAGAAAGTCGAAACTTTTGCCGCCTATCAGGGATACATCACAGAAGACATTGCAGCAATCCAGAAGATGCTGCAGCAGTTGAGGTAACGAATTATGGGATTTGATCCAGCAAAAGCAAATGCGTATCTTCAGCAGGCCCGGCAGATGGAGCAGACTCTGAGCGAGCATCAGGAGCTGTTCGATGAGGGCAAGTTCCTTGATTTTCAGGCCGTCACCACAGCGCTGGAAACTGAGATCCAGCGCGCCCAGCAGGATGCCCGCAAGCTGAGCATCGGTATCGTGGGTGCCATGAAGGCCGGAAAATCCTCCTTTCTGAACGCCTGTATCTTTGGCGGCAAGGACGTTCTGCCCAAGGCGGCCACCCCCATGACCGCCGCCCTGACCCGCATCCGCTATTCCGAGACACCGCAGGCAACAGTGCATTTCTACGAGCGGAAGGACTGGGAAAAAATCGAGGACAACGCACAGAAATACGACGCAAACCTAAACAATGCATACGACACTTATTGCAGAGCCCACGCAGGCAGCACAGAGAGAACACTCTCTCTGCAAGAGTATGAGCGCACACTCTTCCATCAGAATGTCTCCGAGGTGCTGAAAAGCGCCAAAGAGCTGACCCAGATGGTCGGCTCGAACTCTGCCATCCTGGAACATCTGGGAGATGCGGACGTGCTGGACGGTGACATCATGGCTAAGCTGCAGGATTACGTTGGCGCACACGGCCGATTCACGCCCATCGTGAACTATGTCGAGCTGGAAGTGAATCTCCCTGAGCTGGAGGATCTGGAGATCGTGGATACCCCGGGCCTGAATGACCCTATCGTCTCCCGCAGCTATGCCACACGGCAGTTTCTGCGCGCCTGCGACGTCGTGATCCTGCTGTCCCCGTGCAGCCAGTTCATGGACGCCAACACGGTCGGCCTGATGGCCAACGGTCTGCCGGACAACGGCGTGCGGAAGGTGATCGTGGTTGGCAGCAAACTGGATTCCGGCCTGCTGAACGAGCCGAAAGGCAGTTTTGCTGTTGCCTCTCAACACGCACTGAACAGTTACAAGGGTCAGTTCAGCCGCACCATACAGCAGGCCATGCGGAACAATTCCCGCCGGGCCGGCATCCTGGAAAAGATCGGAGAGAGCGAACTGTGTTTCGTTTCCTCCACCTGCTTTTCTATGGCCCGCAAGCAGAAGCAGCATCAGCCGCTGAGCCCGGCAGAGAACCTTGTTTTGCAGAATCTGCACAGCAACTTCCCGGACTTTGACGAAACTCTGCTGTCATCCATCGGCGGTATCAACAAGGTTCTGAAGACACTGGAAGCCGTGCGGCAGCAGAAGGCAGAGATCATCCAGGGCAGAAACAATACCCTGCTGGAGACCGCACAGATAAACCATCTGCGCGCACTGGATAAGATCCAGCAGGAGCTGTCCTCCAGCCGCACCACCCTGCAAAACTCCACCTCTGAGCAGCTCCTGCAGCGCACCAAAGCGATTCAACAGGTCATGGGGTCCTCCCGCGGCAAGCTAATGAACCTTTTTGAAGGGGCTGCCATCGGCTGCAAAAACAAAGTCAACCAGCTGCTACCGCAGCTCACACTGGAACAGCAGAACCACCAGCGGCTGGACGTGCAGACCAGTTCCGAGGAACATCACGGTGTCAAAGGCACAGGCCTTTTCGGTTTGATAAAAGAGCACTACTCCTGTACGGTCACGAACAAGCGGGTTGATGTTTCGGAGGTCGTGACCAACCTTGAGCACCACGCCTCCACCTGCCAGAACACGATCAATCAGGAATTCCAGTATGTCTTCAACCGGGAGCAGCTCTCCCACCGCATTGTCGAGGTGGTTCTGGATGCTTTCCGGAAGAGCGACATGGAGTTTGACGAGGACGACATCCTGCTGCCGCTCCAGAATGTGCTGAACGAGCTTTCCAGTCCGGAGATCCGGTTCGACTACACAACCTACATCGACAAGGTCGAAAGTCAGTTTTCCTCCGGCTATGCGGAAAACGACGACATCCACAAGCTGAAATCTCTTCAGACCCGACTGCTGAACGAAATTGACCATGACATGGGCCAGCAGTTGACCGCCGCGCTGCAGGTGGCCGCCAACATGCTGAACAAGCAGGCCGTAACCTTTGCCGACCGGATTCAGGAGCTGCTCTGCGGCGAGCTGGAAAAGCTTCAGGGGCAGATTCAGGAGCGCGAGACCTACCTTGCTGCCTATCAGCAGTTTGACAAAACGATCCAGCAGATGAAAAAACAGCTGGCACAGACCGACAGCTCCCACTGACGGGTTCTGTTCCCCGCCTGCGGAAATCATAAGAAAGGTGTGACACCGTGCCATTTATTATTGACGAAGACGAGCCCGACCTGAGCACGCTTTTTCAGGATGTAAAAGTGCCCGAACCCAATATGTACATTTCCGACAGCAGTCAGGCCGTCCGGTTGCTGTCGGAGCTGATCCGCAACGAAAAGCAGCCGCCCGTCTACCGAATCAAATCCATGGTGGCGCAACTGTTTGCCTTGTTTTCAGAGATTTCGCTGGACAACGAGCTGGAACTGTACGAGCAATTCCTGAACCTGTGTGCCCGGCTGACCGAGATTCAGAAGATCCGGAAACTCCAGAATAAGGCCGTAGTCAGCTTCGGCGGCAAATTCAGTGCCGGAAAGTCCCGCTTCATCAACGCCATTTCCGGCATTCAAGACTTGCTCCCGGTTGACCAGAAACCCACCACTTCTGTCCCCACCTACATCATCAAAGCCGACCATGATACGCTTTCCGCCAACAGTATCTACGGCTATAGCACCCCGCTGACCACACAGTCCATGGGCGCGTTGACCCACGAATTCTACGATACCTATGGCATCGGGTTTTCGGCTTTTCTGGACTGCATCATTGCAGAATCCAGTTCATTCATTCTGCCGGAAGGGATTGCCTTGCTGGACACGCCGGGCTATACGAAATACGATGAGAAGAGCCTTTCCAAGATGACTCTCTCCGACCGACAGCGCGCCTTTGAACAGCTCCGCGCTTCCGATTATCTGATCTGGCTGGTGGATATCGACAACGGCGGGTTGACTCAGGATGACCTCGATTTTCTGGCCTCGCTGCATTTTCAGACCAAAGTTCTGGTTGTTTTCACCAAGGCCGATCTGAAGCCAGAGCAGGAAATCCGTGAAATTTTGAATCTTGCCCGGCAGACAATGGTCCGGACTGCCATCCCATGCTTCGGGGTCACAGCCTATTCCTCTAATCAGAACCAAGAGTACTGCGGTAATCTGATTTCGGCGTTCTTCCAGTATGTCCTGCAGGATTCTGTGCGCAGCAACGATCTATCCACCGCGTTCCAGCAACTGGAAAACCAACTGCGCCAGAACCTTGTCCGTGTCATCGACACGACCGGGCACACAGCGCAGGACTTGTTTGGGGGCATCACCCGCTCCCGGCAGGTGATGCAGATCCGTTCGCTGGTGGAGCTGTGGGGCAGAACACAGCAAAAGTACACGCAGTTAAGGAAGCTGCTCAGGCGCTATGATAATCTCGTGACACGGATGAATCATGAGATTGCAAGCTACATTCAGTCGGAGGAACAACATGGATAATACCGTAACCTATCTGGCCGTTCTGGCCCGGATCATGCAGGAGGAGCGCGCAGAGACCGTTGCCGGGCCATGGGAACACTACGAAAAGCTGTATGCTCTGGTCCATGCCGACCTGGCCGCACAGCTCAAAGCCTCCCGCTATCCCGATGCGCCCGCCCTGCAAAAAAAGGCCGAGGGTCTGCTGGACGAGATGGAGCCCCTGTACCTCTGCCCCGAGCTGGCCGGCACCGGCTGCCTGCTGATCTCGGACTACCACACCAACACTCTCTTTGAGCCTTTCCGGCGCGCATTCCTGCACTGGGCAGACATTGCCCCGCTGCTCCGGCTCCAGACGCAGATTCCATTTCTGATTGTGGACAGCGAAGAGGATCAGCTGGAAGTTCTGAACTATGCCAACCGGCACGTTGCCCTGTCCCCCGCCGAATATGAGCTGCTCCTGACCGAAAGTGGCAAGAACCGCGTGGCTCTCAACAAAATCGTCCAAGTCTTTCTGCTGCGCACCCCGCTGGCGATCAAAAACGTTTCGCTCATTTTCGATAACATCTACCACCGGGCCGAGCAACTGTTTGGGAGCGCGGTGAGCCGGAAGATTGCCTGTCTTAATTCCAGTGGCTTCCAGACCGCCTCCAAGCGCGGACTGGATCATTTTGACGCTGTCACCTGTAAACCGGAGCTGGTTCCCGCACTGAAAGCCCACCCGGCGCTCTGCCATTGTCCCCGCATGGACTGGGCGATGCTGGTTCCCTGTCTGGGCACCATTCACCCGATTCTGTACGGCTTCCAATACCGTTTTCAGGCACTCTTTACGCAGCTGGAATGCTATTATCTGCGCAGCAGCAATGAAATGCAGGAAGTCGTCCGACAGATCACCGATGACATCGTGCGGCTGGGCCAGAACCAGAACGATGCCCTGCCGCAGCTCCGACAGTCGGCCAAAGAGGCCGGAGACCAGCTGAACAACGAGTGGAACGCCCTGCAGCCTGTTCTGGAAACAATTCACACCTGCCTGACGGAAAACGAAAAGGACCTGCGGGATCTCTCTTCCAGCGGGAAAGAGGTGCCCCGCCGTGTGTGGGATGCTGTGTTCGAGATTTTCTTTACCGAAGAGCGGGAAAAGACCCGTTCCGGGCAGAAGATCGAAGCCAGCCTGCGCACACTGGAATATCCGGAGCTTCCGCTGGTACAGGCCTACCTGAAAAAGAAGGCCGGAAAACCCGTCAGTGCTCCAATCGTCACGGTGGGTCCCGGCGAGTGGGAAAAGGCCCGGATGCTGCTGGAACTTCAGGACCCGGACAGTCTGTCCCGCGCAACGTTGCGCCAGTATGTGGATCTGTTGAAGCCGAACCGGCTTTCCTCTGGCCGGGAATATTACGCAAAAAGCCTGATTGCCCCGTCCCCGGAAGACGTCACCTCGGCTCTGACCGAAAGCTTCCAGCGGGGATATCTGCCCGCCGGAGAAAAGCTTTTGCAGCTCTACAACTGCGCTCCCTCTTCCATTGATCTTTCCGTGCTGGTCAACGGTCTGCTGCCGGAAGCCTGCGTGGCAATGGCTCAACGGAGCACCCCGCGCCATGTAACATACTCCGATCTGGCCAATCCGGGATTCACTTATTATAAGATGGCTGCAGTCAAAAAATATCTACCCGCCATCCAGTTCATCGTGGACAAGCTGTATGATTCTGGTTTTTCCACCGCCAAGCGGATCAGCTCGATCAGCCTGACCGATGCTGCCAGAAAAAAATATGCAGAGAACGGAAAGGTTCTCTGTTCCCTGTGCCACTATCTCATCGAGGAACGCAGCCATCAGTCACTGCACAACAGCGAGATTCTTGGTGTGGTGCTGTTCTGCTTGGGCGAATCCTATTCCGAGGCCATGCGCCTGCTTTCCGGCATCGACACCGGCGTTTCTAATTTCTGCAAGGGATGTATGTACCATCACGGCTATGGTGTCGCCCAGAATACGGAGCAGGCCATACACTATTATCAGCTGGCCGCCCTCAAAGGCTTCAAGAACCCATCCCTGCAGCCTTCCCTGCGTGCGTGCAATCAGGCAGATGCAAAAGAAAAAGAAGAACAGGCTACCGCCTATCAGGAGAGAAACAGCTACAAACGCACAACGTCCAACTACCAGACTCACGACAGTGGCTGCTTTATCACAACGGCCACCTGTCGTGCACTGCACGCCGGGGATGACTGCCGCGAGCTGAACCTGCTGCGCTGGTTCCGGGACAACAAGCTGCAATCCACGCCGCAGGGTGAAGCCATCGTCCGGGAATATTACCGCGTGGGGCCGCTGCTGGTGCAGGCCATCGATCACACTCCGGATCCCGACGCACTGTATCAGTCCTTGTGGGAAGACTACATCCGCCCCAGCTGTACGGCACTGGAAAACCGTCAGTGGGAACCGGCCAAGCAAATCTATGTCCGGATGGTCAAGACTCTGTGCCTCCGGTTCGGGGTGGAAGTTCGCCCTCAGATCTGCGAAGCCTTGAAGGACTACTAAACCGCAAAATTCAACAAAAAGCCGAAGCAGGATGACAGAATTTGTCATCCTGCTTTGTTATACTGTGTTCAAACAAATGGAAAGGAGCGTGGACGATGAAATCTTTGAATTATACAGGAATCGTCATTCGTCGCATCACGGAGGATAAATCACCTTGAATCTCACAGTTTCGGTCGACCAGAAGCAGCTTCTGGATATTTTATTGAATGTCGGCCTCGTGCGCCCGGTCTTTATCTGGGGCGCACCCGGCATCGGCAAATCTGCCATCGTGGAGCAGTTTGCCGATGATATGGGGTTGCCCTGTGTTTCTCTGCTGGGCAGCCAACTTGCACCGGAAGATATCATTGGTGTGCCGCAGATCGTGGACAGGCGCAGTGTGTTCTGCCCTCCCCGGATGATCGCACGGGAAGAGCCTTACTGTCTGTTTCTGGATGAGCTGAACGCATGCTCACAGGAAGTTCAGAAAGCGTTCTACTCCCTTATTCTGGAGCGACGCATCGGGGAATATCATCTGCCCAAAGGCTCCATTGTTATCGGTGCAGGCAACCGCGCGCAGGACAATGCCATCACCCGGCCTATGTCCTCTGCGCTACTCAACCGGATGTTCCATGTTGAGCTTCGCGCTGACAGCCGTATCTGGCTGGAATGGGCCGCAGGGCACGGCATTCACCCTTATGTATACGATTATATTTGTTTCCGCCCCGACCAGTTGTGGAGTCAGCCATCCAAAACGGAAGAGCCCTTTTCTTCTCCTCGTAGCTGGCACATGCTCAGTGATGCCATTATCAGTTACGGCGATTCTATTTCGGAACAGGAACTGGCGGTTCTGGCAAACGGCTGTCTGACCGCTGCTCATGCGGCACAGTTTGTCGCCTATGTCCGGCAGGTGCGGCAGGCATATTCTATCACGAAAATCATCAATGGAACGCAGAATTGGCCAGATAAACCGGAAGAGCGTGATGTGCTCTACTTTCTGGCGCAGAGCTTCCGAGCACAGCTGCTGAAAGAACTGCCCCGTAACCGCAGCAAACTCACTTCTGCCACGCAGACTCTTACTCTGCGCGCAAAGGAATTGTTGGTCGAGTTGGCGGGCATCAGTCTGGAAATCGCACAGATGGCCATTACCCCAGAGAATGGCGAAACGCTTCCTGCGTGGTTCATCGTGGAAGCGACCCGTGACCTGCCCGCACTGACCAAAAAGAAGATGGGGTGACGATATGAGCCAAAAAGAGGAAAAAACACAGCAGGACAGCATCCCCGCATGGCGAAAGGCGGTTGAAAAAATTGAGGATGGCCCCCTGTTCCGGCTTGCATACTGCACGCGTGTATACTGCTCTGAACGTTATCCCATGGCAAAAGCAGACTGGGCTTATGTTACAAACGATGGGGACATTTATCTGAATCCGCACCGGAAAGCATCCGTTGGAGAGTGGGAATATATCCTAAGCCACTGCCTATTGCATCTTGGCTTCGGACATTTTCAGAAAGAGCGTATGAAAGATACCCGTTGGAATATGGCTTGTGATCTGGTCATTGCGCGCTTCCTGAAGGACAGCCATATCGGCACACCGCCGCCGGAGTTTCAGCAGGAGCTGCCTTTTCCGGTCAAAGAGGAAGAGCAGGCATTCCAGCAATTACAGACTGCCTCGGTTTCTGGAAGCTTTTTTAGCACTATGACTGGCGGCAGGCCCGATATGGTGTGGAATCGCGATGACATCAAAACGGATTATACAGAAATTTTTGCTCAGTCCCTTCAGGCATCCATGCAGAAGACCTTGATGGAATCCAGAGGAATCTCCACCGCACATCAGCATTACTGGACGCAGCCTGTTTATTTACAGGCACGAGACTGGTTTTTGTCCAGTTTTCCTTTGCTGGGTGCAGTGGCCTCGGCGTTCCGTATCGTAGACAGCGGAGATGTTGTTTCCCGGCTGAATATTCCGGTTGCAGCAGTCAGCCCGCAACTGGGCGAGATCTATATCAATACTCGCTGCCGCCTGAATCTGGAAGAGTGGAAATTCGTGCTGGCGCATGAATTTCTTCATGCGGCTCTGCGCCATGATTTGCGCCGTGAAGATAGAATACCCGAACTCTGGAATGTTGCCTGTGATTATGTGGTGAATGGCTGGCTCTGCGAGATGAAAGTGGGGTGTATGCCGGAAGCTGCCCTGTTCGATAACCAGTTCCATGGGATGTCCGCAGAAGCGGTCTATGACCAGCTTTGTGAGAACATCCGGCAGTATCTGAAAGAAAATCCGGGTGATCTGCTTTATGGCGATGGCTCAGAAGTGATGGATTTGAACGGCAGCAAATTGGATTCTGTCTATCGTTCTGCCTTGCAGCAGGGGCTTGTGTATCACACCCAGCAGAACTGTGGGTATCTGCCAGCTGGATTGATTGAGGAAATCCATGCGCTGTCCCGCCCGCCCATCTCATGGGATGTGGAACTGGGCAAATGGTTTGATGAAAACTTTGCAGTCGTAGAAAAGCATCGTTCCTATGCGCGGCTCAGTCGGCGGCAGAGTTCCACTCCAGATATTCCACGCCCCGCATGGCGGCTGGAAGAGCATCTGGAAAAACAGCAGACGTTTGCGGTGCTGCTGGACACCTCCGGTTCTATATCCCGTGGACTGCTGGCAGCAGCACTTGGCTCGATCGCAAGTTATAGTGAAGCCAGAGACGTGCAGGCGATCCGTGTGATTTTCTGTGATGCTGCCGTTTACGACCAGGGGATGATGACCCCGGAAGAGATCGCCGGAGCCGTTCAGGTCAAGGGGCGCGGCGGCACCCGTTTGCAGCCCGGAATCGATTTGCTGGAAAATGATGCTCACTTTCCAAAAGATGCGCCGCTGCTCATCATTACCGATGGAGCCTGTGACCGGCCCAATCTGCGAGGACGTAGCCACGCTTATCTGATTCCATGGGGCAAGCGGCTCCCATATCAACCCAAAGGGCCGGTATTCCGGCTGAAATAAAAGAAAGGCATTGCTTTGATTACAATACAAAATACTTATAATTCTGCGCTGGTATACGCAGAGACTTTGGATTCCGGTGCAGAGGGTTTGATTCGTGCACTGTGCGGCAGTCCAATCTCAAAAGGCAGCAGCATCCGCATTATGCCGGATGTTCACGCCGGAAAAGGCTGTGCAGTCGGCACCACAATGACCATCAAGGACTGTGTGGCTCCCGGTCTGGTGGGCGTGGACATTGGCTGCGGAATGCTGGCTGTCAAGTTCCATGCAAAGCGGCTGGAACTGCAAAAGCTGGATAAACTGATTCACGATAAAATTCCAGCCGGAAAACAGGTGCACTCCGCGCCGCATCATTTTGCAGAACAGGCAGATCTGGACGAGCTGCTTTGTCTGCGTCATGTCCAGAAAGATAAAGCTCTTTGTGCGGTGGGCACATTGGGCGGCGGCAACCATTTTATCGAGGTAGATAAAGCAGAGGATGGCGCATACTGGCTCATTATCCATTCCGGCAGTCGGCGGCTTGGTGTGGAAGTGGCATCGTTTTACCAGAGCGAAGCCTTTCATCAGTGCCCGGAAGGCACACCTTTTGAGCTGGCCTATGCTACGGGAAGCCTGATGGACGATTATCTGCACGATATGAAAATCACGCAGGCATTTGCCGAACTGAACCGCAGAGCGATTGCAAATGATATTATGAAAGGTATGAAGCTGGACGTGGAAGAAACCATTTCCACCATCCATAACTACATTGATCTGAATTCCATGATTCTGCGCAAGGGTGCAGTTTCCGCAAAGGCGGGCGAAAAACTCGTGATCCCGATGAATATGCGGGATGGCTGTCTGATTTGTGTCGGAAAGGGCAACCCGGAGTGGAACGAATCGGCTCCCCACGGTGCGGGCCGCCTAATGAGCCGCGCCGCTGCCCGGAGCAGTTTCACCTTGTCACAGTACAAGAAAGAGATGAAAGGCATCTATACCACTTCTATCAACCGGAATACGTTGGACGAAAGCCCGATGGCCTACAAGCCGATGGAATCTATCGTCCGACAGATCGAACCGACTGTGACCATTCTGGAACGCACAAGACCAATCTATAATTTCAAGTCAAGCGAGGAAGTGAAAGCATGATCTACCAGATCAGTTCCGGTCAAGGGCCGGCAGAATGCGAGCTGGGCGTGGCAAAGTTTCTGACCTACTTGAAAAAGCACTATGTAGTTTCGGTGCTGGAAACATCACCGGGCTACTATGAAAACACCTATCGTTCCGTGCGGCTCGAAACCGACGAGGATTTATCACAGTTCATTGGCTCGGTGCAGTGGGTCTGTCAAAGTCCCTACAGCCCCGGTCACAAGCGCAAAAACTGGTTTCTGGATTTCAGCTGCTGCGCCACAGCCGAAACAGAAACATTCGATGCAAAGCTGGTGAGGTTTGAAACTTTCCGTAGCAGCGGAAAAGGCGGGCAAAATGTCAACAAAGTGGAAACCGGTGTTCGTGCCATCTATCTTCCGACCGGACAGATCGGTTTTTCTACCGATGAACGAAGCCAGTACCTGAACAGACAGAAAGCACTGGAACGTTTGCAAAATGCGGTGGAAAACGAAAACCGCAAAAAGCGAGCAGAAGTCAAAAATGACAACTGGGGCAGGCATACAAGCTTGGAACGTGGGAATGCAAAGGTACGATTTGAAGGGAGATTTTTCAAGAAAATCGGGTAAATATCTTGTGCTGCCTGATTTGCAAGCGTATAATAAAGGCAGCGATGCAGTCGTGTAAAAAGGCAAGGTGATTACAGGTGACGCAAAAACTTGTTATTCAAGAAGCGTTGAAATTTATTTCAGAGCATCCTGATATTGCTCTGAAATTCTTAGAATCCGATCTGGAAATGCCCAATATCCCCTTCCCCACAATGGGCGGTCATGCACTCTGGACTACGCTTGCAGAATTCAATGGTTATCGTTTGCAACAGAATCAATTTACACACCATGCTCGTATTCTCAATAGTAGCGATGTCCGTATCGCATGGGGAACCTTGAACGGAATGGAAAAAGCGCTGGATCGACTGGTCAGCTTTTCCCAGAAGTATTCTTGAAAGGTACAAAATATGACATACGTCAGGACGAAAAAAGAATTAGAGGAAGCGGTCAAGAGAAAAGACAATGAGATCATTGTTGTTGGAGACTTTGCTGAAAAGCTAAAAGGATTTGCAAAACTTCAAGAGCTGTCCAGTACCAAGATGGCCAAACTCCTTGCGTTTCTGGCAGGTGCAGGTCTTATTACAGCCACTGCAATCGCCACAGCCGGTCTAACTGGTGGGCTGTCGCTTCCGGCTGGTGCGATGGCATTTGTTGCTGCTGCACCTGCACAGGGAGTTTCAGCCGGGACTGCAACAGTTGTTATTGTTTTGATTGCGACAATTGGTCTTGTGACCTGCGTTGCACTGTTAAATGACTATGACGCAGAAATAAGAAGCAATCATCGTATCTTGGAAATCAAGTTTACCAAAAAAGGTTCTTGACAAATATACAGGGACATTTGGCATTAAAACCAGATGTCTCTTTTTCTGTTCGTGGGGTTTGCTTCTGATTACAGTTATTACAAATGGCCAGCGCCTGCATTATATTTTCAAGAAATATGCTTTCATTCGTAATTTCACTGTCAACAATTTATTTGTTGACGGTTTTTTGTTTTCCTGCTATACTCTATAAAAAGAAGCTGGAGGTGGTATGACATGGCAGAAACATTTGAACAGCAGATTTTAAATGTGTTCGGCACAACCGACATCAAAAAACTTCGTAGGATTTCAGATGATGCTGCAAAATACCGTAAAGCAACAACCAGTATCAAATCTCCTGCTGGCCGAAAGAACTCTTTCAACAACGCCCAGCGCGCACAAATTCTTGCATTGCAGGCATCTGGCATGAACATTGCTAAAATTGCGCGCATATACAACGTTTCTCGGCAAACCATCTACAACCAAATCAATCAAGCCCACCATTTCAGTAATGACCCCGATGTACAAATGCGCATGAATTTTATGAACCGGGATCAGCTTTGCACGGCTATCGATATCGATTTTAAACATGAAAAAATAAAAATTTGCAACTACACAAATCAGATTCCTCTTCGCGCATTTGGCATCATCGAGAATCCCACATGGAATGATTTTGAACGTTTTTTGGAAGACCGCTGTTTTCCTAAAAGTCGTGACCACGCTAAAACCATTCTGAAAGAAATGCAGCTTCCCTTTTACGATCCACTATTGATTGTTGAGAAAACACATGGTCGCATGGCTGGTGACCACCAATGGATCATGATTCTGAAGAAGGAGGATCAGTAATGGCAATAAATCTTAACACAGTTTCCCCCCTTCACAAAACCGGACATACATCAAAAGGCGACCAATTAAAATGGACTACTAACAGAATCTGGTACAAAGCTGACTATATGGGATATGAAGGTTTATCCGAGGTTTTGGTATCCCATCTTTTGCAGAAAAGCACTATACAACATTCTTTTGTTCTATACCATCCGGTTCAAATAGAGTATAACAATACCCTTTATACTGGATGCACCAGCACAGATTTTTTGAAAGAAGATCAGATGTTGATTCCTCTTGAGAAACTGTATCGTCAATTCACAGGTGAGAGCCTCGCCATCAAACTATCAGAACTTGATGGTTCGTTCGAACGGATTCCATTCCTTGTGGGTGAGGTTGAGCGCATCACCGGTCTAACAAACTTCGGCGCATATCTAACCGCTATGCTCGAAATTGATGCTTTCTTTTTGAATGAAGATCGGCATACAAACAACATCGCTGTCCTCTATAACGATAAAATACAGGAATATGCTTTAAGTCCGCTTTTCGATCAAGGACTTTGTTTATTTGCGGATACAAGTAACGATTATCCGTTAGAGTTACCTTTGGATGCTTGTTTGAAGAAAATCGAAGCAAAACCTTTTAGCCTTAGCTTTGATGAACAGTTAGATGCCGCAGAAGAGTTATACGGCATACAGTTGCATTTCAACTTTACGATAAAAGATGTACATAATGAATTGGAGCAACTGGTTCCATACTATGCTCCAGAAATTCGGCAGCGCATAGAGCAGCTGCTCCGGATACAAATTCGCAAATATGCTTATCTGATGGACAATTGATAGATATTCATTGCAATCACAAAGCGTTTGCAGTATATTATTTTATAATAAAATGGTTGCTCTGTTTCCTAGAACGACCTCTTTACCTGCCCCCCTCTCCCCATTTTCTCACACCGACATCGCATTGTTCCCAAGAACGAACCTGAAAAATGTACGATTATGACATCAATTTGCAGGTATCGAGCCATTGCGAGGTTGTGAGTTGTTATACCAAAACGATGTAACAAACGCAACCCTCAAGCCATGTTGAGTGCGTACTCTCGATGTCAAAAGCCCAGTAATATAGTGCGGTGATTCGTTCAATATTGTTTAGACATCATTTCACAGTCTGAACCGTTCTCGTCCTTGGAAACAGGTCGAGGTCGGGTTCCGTGTAGAATTTGGATGTTACGTCCCTCATAGCGCAAAAACGCCGTCAGCGTATCATGTGAAATCCATCACACGGTACGCTGGCGGCGTTTTCATTTTATCTGCTTATACAGCTTTCGGCGTGAGCCACTTTCTGATGAAGACGTCCGTTGCGTTTTACATAAAGAATCCTCCGGCCAACGAAAAAGAGTGAAGCTGATTTTACGCCCTCATTATTCTCTATAAATAGCATTGCACCGCAGCTCTTGACGTTTCTCATCCAGAGAATACCGGATAGTAATCACACCATTTTCTGTCTCTACTTCTACCTGTTTTGCATGTTCAAACAACCTGCGCAGGCGGCGGTACTCGTCCCGCTGCGCATCCGTGTAGTGGGAAAGCATATCCGAGGTAAGGAACACATTGCCCAGCAGGGCGTTGACTGTGGCAAGGGTGCGCTTTTGCTCTGCCGTCAGCTTGCAGTTTTCCTCCCGGAGGAAGAACACATCCGGGTCGCTGCCATAGGCACGGCCATTGAGCTGCCGCCGGAATAGCGTGTTGTTGATGGCCTGCTTTGTGGACACCCGCTCCCGGTGGAACAGGCGCATATACCACACATCGTCCCAGTCCAAGCTCACGTCGCAACTGACACGGCAGTAGTCCACCAGCCCGAAAGCCGGCATCACCGGTACGCCGCAGCCGAGAATCTGGTTTTGCCCGCACCAGCTACGCAGCAGCTCCATAGCACGGTACATCCGGGCTGCCCGGCTCTCGCGGGCGTTGCCAAAGGGGGCAGCGCCATACAGAAAATCCAGCTTGACAAGGTCGAAACCCCAATCGTTCAGCACCCGGTCGAACACCCGGCGCAAATAGTCCAGCACCGCCGGGTTGTCGATGTCCAGTGCATAAAAGCTGCTCCAGTTGCTGCCGCAGCACCACGGTTTGCCGTCCACTTTCAGCAGCCAGTCCGGGTGCTGAAGGAAAAGGGCAGAGTCCTTTTCGCACACAAAGGGGGCAAGCCAGAGCCCGGCCTGAAAGCCAGAGGCGTGGATCTCCTGCACCATGCCTTTCAGCCCGTGGGGGAACTTCTGTGCATCCGTTTCCAGCCAGTCGCCCACCTTCGGCTCCCAGCCGTCGTCGATCTGGAACAGGTCTCCCGGGCAAAGCAGGCTGCGGCATCCGGTCAGGTCCTCCCGGAGGGTGTCCTCGGTAATGTCCTGATAGCGGTTGTACCAGCTGGAATAGCCCGCCAGCTTCTTCTCCGTCCGGGGCTTGATGCCCATAGCCCGAAACCAGCCGTCAAACACTTCGGTCTCGCCGCCCTCGGCAAAAAACAGGTCGAACAGAGCAAAGCTGCCGCCGGGATGCTCCACCCCGGCGCAGTCCCGCTCCAGCGTCAGCAGGGCTTTGCGGCTGTCGTACCGGAGGATGGTGTAGCCCGGGGTCTCGTCCAGCGATGCTACCAGCCGGAACTGCGCTCCCCTGCGGAAATAGCAGTAGGAAAAGCCGTGGCTTTGGCCGTTATGATGCCCGTATGGCACAAAATGATAATCGCCGTAGCGGTCAAAGGCGTATTTTTTGCGCAGAAAGCCGGGGATGTGATCGGTGCCGCGCAGCTTGCCGTTCCGGTTTAGCTCCGGGCTGTATGTCCATGTCTGGTAGCCGTTCATGAACAGGCGCTCGTCCTCTGCCATCTTCCACGGCAGCTCGGCACGCACGGCTTTCAGTGTCCCGGCGGGCAGGTCGGCGGAAAGATGCAGCGCGCCGCAGCCCGGGTGCACCGGGGCATTGCCCTGCCGCACACCGCCGGTGGTCTCTGCGTACCAGTGCAGCATTTCAGTCATGGTGCACTTCCTCCCCGTGGAGCTGTGCGCTGATCTCGGCAGCGCGGGCGTCGGTCAGAACAAATTTGCGCCGGAACAGCACCAGCACACCTGCCAGCACCAGCATGGGCAGAACGGTCATCATCAGGCGCAGACCCAGCAGCGTACCGGCACTCTGTACTGCTACGGGGCCGGTCTCCTCCGTGTTGCCCACAAGGCCAATCAGATCCAGCCCGATGCCGGTCAGGAATACCGCTACACCGGAGGCAGCCTTGACCACAAAGGTCTGCATGGAAAAGATGACGCTCTCTTCCCGGCGTCCGGTCTTGAGCTGGCCGTAATCCACACTGTTGGAGAGAAACAGGGTGGTCAGCACGGTCAGCATCCCGTTGCAGGCGAACACGACAACGCCCGGGATGCACAGCAGCGCCAGACTGTGGGAAAGCCCGGTCAGGCAGAACACCAGCAGCGTGCCGTAGCCACACAGTGCCAGCACAAGGCTCAGGTGAAATACCTGCGTGCTGCTGAATTTTTTGCGCAGCAAGGGGTAAAGCACCATCATGCCAAGGATCTGTGCCGCACCGCCCACGGTGGAAAACAGGGTGTAGGTGGCTTTCCAGCCTGCACCGCCAAGGTCGTACTTGAAGAAATAGATGATGAAGTTGGAGGTAAGGTACAGCGCCGAGTTGATCAGCACGATGCTGCCCACCACTACCATAGCCTGATCGTTGCGGAACAGGGCGGAGAACATCTCCTTTACGGTGGCGGTCTTCATCTCACTGGGGGTGGTTTCTTTCATGGAAATGCAGCACACCAGCTCTGTCACTGCAAAAATT
>ERZ1034969.555-NODE-555-length-21237-cov-5.434189_pt1 | contig 21237 bp, 22 predicted proteins | sample MGYA00520624_ERZ1034969 | MGnify/ENA primary metagenome ERZ1034969 (study PRJEB33766, sample SAMN09781776) | gut metagenome | biome: gut microbiome | host: Homo sapiens | place: Madagascar | study: EMG produced TPA metagenomics assembly of the PRJNA485056 data set...
CCTCCTCGCTCTCGCGGCCCTCACGAAACTGTCCAGCTTAGTATAGCCAATCCACCCTCAGCTTCGGGATGCGCAGGGTGATCCTCCCGACGCACGTGTTGAGACTGCGCTCGCGGTAGCCGTTGCGGCGGTTGCCCTCGCCCAGCAGCTCGTCGGCCTGCTCCGACATCACGGCGTTGAGGCAGTCCTCCAGGAGCCCGCGGGCCAGCTCGTTCAGGTCGATGCTGCCGTCCTGCCTGCGTGGGACGTCCTCGCGCTCGGTCTCCCGTTCGGTTAAAGTGTCCATGTGGTCGTCTCCTGTCCTGTCGATGTGTGGTTACAACGATTCTAGGGGGCGGCCGCACCTTTTTCTGGCAAGGTGCCCGGACACCAGCTATTGGGACGCGATCGCTGATCGCCGCGATGGAGGGCGAATCCCGCCAAGGACGAATCGCTCATGCGCCAAAATCAGGGCATACACCCGGAGAGCAACAAAAAACCGCCCGAAGGCGGTTTCGTTCTCGAATAAATGGCTGGGCCAGCAGGATTCCCGCGCTCTGCGAGCGCTCTCCCCCTTGGCGCAAGCGCCTGCGGGCAAATCCCTAAAAAACGCCGCAGGCACGTTTTCTTTACGGGATTTCACCTCATCGGTTCGAATCCTTCGCATCCGACAGAACAACAAAAAACCGCCCGAAGGCGGTTTTCATTCCCAAATATATGGCTGGGCCAGCAGGATTCGAACCTACATAACTGGTACCAAAAACCAGGGTCCTGCCATTGGACGATGGCCCAGCGTATGCCATAAGGCGTTTTGTGATTATAACGTATCTGGCATGGTCAAGCCAAACAAACAGCCGATTCGCCAAAACGTCACAACCCAATCCGAATACCATCGAGCCAAACACAAGAAGAAACTGAAGCCTATCGCGCCCTTAGCTCCCAAAACGCCACAGCGCTCGCAGCAGCAACATTAAGCGAATCAACCCCATGAGCCATGGGGATCTTCACCGTGTAATCGCATGCGGCGATGGTATGCTGCGACAGCCCATCACCTTCCGTGCCCATGACAATGGCAAGCTTTTCACACTTTTTGAGCTCAGGGCAGTCAAGGCTTACCGAATTATCATCAAGCGCCATGGCTGCGGTCTTGAATCCCAGGCTCTGCAGCTTGGCAATGCCGCCCTGGGGCCACTCTTCCCCCGGCTGATCTCCGATGCGCGTCCAAGGCACCTGGAACACCGTGCCCATAGAAACACGAACCGCGCGACGGTATAAAGGATCACAGCATGCAGGCGTGCACAAAACCGCATCCACCCCTAACGCTGCAGCGCTACGGAATGCGGCGCCCACATTGGTGTGATTGGTAATGTTTTCCAAAATGGCAATACGGCGAGCATTGGCAACCGTTTCTTCCACCGAGGGCAAAGGCTTGCGGCGCATTGCGCATAGCACGCCACGGGTCAGCTCGTAACCCGCCAGTTTTTCAACCTCTTCAGCGGGCATAACGAAAACAGTTAGGCCACCTTCTTCGGCAGACTTATTGCCGCCCATGCGATTTACAAGACCGGCCATGCGCTCAAAGCGATGCTCAGGCACCAAGAGGGAAAGCGGTCGATACCCCGCTGCCAACGCACGGTCGATAACCTTATCCGATTCGGCAATGAAAATTCCCTTTTCCGGCTCAAGTTTATTTCGCAGTTGAAGCTCCGTCAGACGCGCATACACATCAAGACGCGGATCCTCCAAAGAAGTTGGATGCTCAATCATTGAAAGCCTTTCAATAGCTGTCTTTTCCCTATGTGCAACGCACCCGCCGACCGCCACGAAACGGGAGCTACACCACCAGCAGCGCCAACAGCGGCAAAGTGACGATCGAGAGGATGGTAGTTATGAAAGTTCCACGCGACATAGTCATGGTATCGCCGCCATAGGCCAAGCACATCATAATGCCCGACGAAGCAGCCGGCATCGCCGACTCAATCACGATAACCGCAAGAATATATGGATCATGGATAAAGATACCGCCTATGAAAAAGATGAGCAGCGGCACACCTGCCAAACGCATGAACGAAGTGAGGTAGCTCCAGCCATCGTTCACCATCTGCTTCAAGGGCTGCTTGGCGAGTGTCGATCCGATTACCAACATAGCTGCCGGCACCGTCATCTGCCCCAGCAGATTACACGTCTGACCGATATAGCCCGAGTCGGTAACGCCGAATAGGGCAAGAAACATAGCAATGAAGCAGCTGATAAGGCAGGGGCTCACAAGCTGCTTGCCGATAGCCTTCACCTGTTCTTTTAGCGGCTTTTTGGCCGCAACGCCTTCTGTTCCTGTACTCGCGATAAACAACATTCCAACCGAGAACATAAAGACATTGTAGGGAATGTTGTAAACAGCGCCGTAGAGCACGGCGTCATTCCCCATGATGGCACCCAACACTGCGAAGCCGATAAAGCCCGTATTTCCGAACGATATGAGATAAGCATGCGCACCCTGCGCCGGCTTCGGCACGCCCCGATATACCACACGCACGAAAACCCACGCAAACAAGCAGATGAAAAAGTAGAGCACGGTCGAGCACACCAGCAACATCAGGATGGTGTTGGAATCGGGCAAATTCGTGTTGCTCAACACCGAATTAAGGATCATCCCGGGAAGCGCCACCGTCATAACGAGCTTAGAAAGCAGAGCGTCGAAGGCGTCGTTCATTAAGTGAAGTTTGCGCGCCAACGCGCCAAGCAGCACCACGGTGAACAGAATGAGCATCTGCAATCCAGCGTGTGTGAGAACTTCCACAAACAACCCCTTATGTAGCTACCGATTGCGCCTTTGAGGCGCAAAGCAATTATAGGGTAAGGGAAGTATGCGAATGGATAAGCAGGGCAAAGGTGGCAGCAACGCGGTCGATGAAGAGGAAAAGCGGCAAGTGCGCGCAATGGACGGCAGAGTGCGCCTTCGACGCGCCTGCCGCTCGGAGAATGTGCACGCGTCCGGCAAAAAACACAAAGCGCAAGCACGAACGTGAAAACAAATGCCCAATAACGCCGCTCAGTCCACTACACCACAATAAGCGCAATAACAGGCAGTGTAATCAGGGAGAATACCGTGGTTAAGAAGGTTCCGCGCGACATGGTTCGCGTGTCGCCATCATAGGCCAAGCACAACATGGTGCCATTCGAAGCGGCGGGCATGGCAGCCAGAAGCACCAGAATGGCAAGAAGGTACGGATCGCTCACGAACAGACCGAAAACGAAGTACACGCCTACCGGAACCACGATAAGGCGAATGAGCGTAGTGAGATAGCTCCAGCCGTCGAACAGCATTTCGCGCACAGGCATCTTCGCCAAGGTTGAGCCAATGATAAGCATTGCGGCAGGAACCGTCATTCCGCCCAAGATGCTGCACGTTTGCCCAATGGGGCCATTGTCGGTTATATGCAGCAACGCCAAGACCATCGCAGCATACGAGGCCAGCATCACCGGTTTGGTTAGAGTGTGGCCCAGTGCTTTCAGTTGCATTTTCACACTGCGCTTTTCCCTTGTTTGCTCATCGTCGCCCGCGACAAAGAACACGCCGAGCGAAAACAGCACCACGTTGAAGACGATGTTGAATACCGCCGCATACAGCACAGCGTTGTCATCGAATATGGCGGCAAGTACCGCGAAGCCCAGAAAGCCCACGTTTCCGAACATCATCATGAAGGCATGTGCTCCACGTGCTGGACGGTTGAGCTTGCGATACACCAGGTGGGCAACGGCGTATGAAAATACTGCAGCAAACAAGAAATACAAAGCCGCATAGCCAAACATGGTAAGGATAACCTCGTCGGGTGGCAGCTGGCTGTCGGAGAGCACCGAGTTTAAAATGGTTGCGGGAAGGGTGATAGACATTACCAGCTTGGAAAGATTCCCATCAAAAAGATCGTCTGTCATGCGCTTTTTCCTTGCGATGAAACCGCACAACATGATCGCGAACAACATCAGCATCTGGGTGAACGTGTGCTGAAAAACCTCCATAGGAGTAATTCCTTCTTCCTGCGCATGCCTGATTGATATGCAAAATAACTAACGAATATGCTCAATAGGCCAAAGGCCCGCACGCGAGGGTACTCCTGTCCGCTAGACGAGAATGTCGCAAGGTCGATTCTTCACAAAACCATAGCAATAGAATCAAAAATGATTCACCAAAGCTATCAAACGGCCTAGAATGAAGCCCACTAGGGGTTCAGAGAGCAAAGCGAGTCCGAGCCCAACGCGTCAAGAAAATGATTCCGCACTCGAGAAACTAATCGATCCCAGCTGCAAATCGCCCGATGAGTTCGGAGAGCGAAGCGAATCCGAACCGAAAAAATGGATCAAGCCCAACTGCAAGCCCTCAGTAGTTCAGGGAGCAAAGCGATCCCGAACCCAGCGCTCAAAGAGCGAAGCGAATTTGAGCAAACGCCCAAAGGGCGTTAACCAGAACCTGGGGTATGCGCCAGTAAATCAGCGAGCGGCGCCCTGGCGAGTGCAGCTGACTTGAAAGCGTGAAGCATAGGCCTTATGGCCATGCTGAGCGCTTGAAAGTCAGCTGTGCCGCCAGGGCGCCGCGCAGCGTCATCCCGTATGGGGCGAGCGCACAAAAAAAGCACCCCGAAGGGTGCTTTTTTTCAGTGCACGAGCGGACGTACCGAACTTACATCATGCCCATGCCGCCGCCCTGGCCTGCACCAGCAAGTGCAGACAGGTCGGGACCTTCCTTGGGGATTTCGTTGATGGTTGCCTCGGTGATGAGGATCAGACCAGCAACGGATGCAGCGGACTGCAGAGCAGTACGCGTAACCTTCACAGGATCGGAAACACCCATCTCGATCATGCTGCCCTCTTCACCGTTTGCGAAGTTGTAGCCTTCGCCCTTAGCGAATGCCTTGGCCTTTTCGACAACAACGGAGCCTTCATAGCCAGCATTGGTTGCGATAGCGCGCATAGGAGCCTCGAGGGCCTTGCGGATGATATCAACGCCAACCTGCTCGTCTGCGTTTGCAACCTCAACCGCATCAAGTGCGCTGATTGCGTTGATGAGAGCTACGCCGCCACCAGCAACGATACCTTCCTCAACTGCTGCGCGGGTTGCCTGCAGAGCGTCTTCGATGCGGCTCTTCTTTTCCTTGAGCTCGGACTCGGTAGCAGCGCCAACCTTAAGAACAGCAACGCCACCGGAAAGCTTGGACAGGCGCTCCTGCAGCTTTTCCTTGTCGAAGTCGGAGGTAAGGTGCTCCAGCTCGTTGCGCATCTGAGCAACACGAGCATCGATTGCCGCCTTGTCGCCAGCGCCGTCAACGATAACGGTTGCGTCCTTGGAAACCTTAACGGTCTTGGCGGTACCAAGAGCGTCAACGGTAACATCGGCAAGCGTCATGCCGAAGTCCTTGGAAACTACCTTGCCGCCCGTAACAACTGCGATGTCCTCGAGGATGCGAGCACGACGATCGCCGAAGCCGGGAGCCTTGATGGCAACCACGTTCAAGGTGCCGCGCAGCTTGTTCAGCAGCAGGGTACCCAGCGCTTCGCCCTCAACGTCTTCTGCGACGATGAGCAGCGGACGGCCTGCCTTCATGATGCCTTCCAGCAGGGGAACCATATCCTGGATGGAGGTAACCTTAAGGTCGGTGAGCAGGATGTAAGGATCGTTCAGAACGGCTTCCATGCGCTCGGAGTCGGTTGCCATGTAAGGAGAAATGTAACCGCGATCGTACTGCATGCCCTGAACAACATCGATGTCGATGCCGAAAGTCTGGCTGTCCTCAACGGAAATAGCGCCGTCTTTGCCAACTTCGTCCATTGCCTCAGCGATCTTTTCGCCGATTACTGCATCGCCGGCAGAAATGGTACCAACGTTTGCGATCTGCTCCTTGGTGGAGATTTCGGTTGCATCGTTCTTGATAGCAGCAACAACGGCTTCAGTTGCCTTATCGATACCGCGGCGAATGCCAAGAGCGTCAGCACCAGCGGTTACGTTGCGCAGGCCTTCGCTTACGATAACGTCGGCAAGAAGGGTTGCGGTGGTGGTGCCGTCGCCAGCAACGTCGTTGGTCTTAACAGCGGCTTCCTTTACCAGCTGAGCACCCATGTTTTCCACAGGATCTTCGAGCTCAACCTCGCGAGCAACGGTAACACCGTCGTTGGTTACCAGCGGTGCACCGAAAGAACGCTCGAGAGCAACGTAGCGACCCTTAGGTCCAAGGGTTACCTTTACGGCGTCTGCGAGCTTCTTTACGCCCTGAGCCATGCCTGCGCGGGCATCGGCCTCAAACTTGATTTCCTTAGCCATATTGAAATTCCTTTCAAATGAAGTAGTACCGAATGAAGCGCAAAAACGCTTGCGCTTGCCGCTCCGAGTTATGCGGCAAACCAGAACCTACTTACTCTGCGTAAACAGCGTAAATGTCGTCTGCGCGAAGGATCAGAACCTTTTCGCCTTCAACGTCAACTTCGGTTCCGCCGTACTTGCCATACAGAACATGGTCGCCAGCCTTAACAGGCATGGGAAGATGCTCGCCTTCGTTGTTGACCTTGCCTTCGCCTACAGCCAGAACAACACCAGACTGGGGCTTTTCCTTGGACTCTGCAGCGATGTACAGGCCACCTGCGGTGGTTTCCTGAGCCTCGTCCTGCTTAACGATGATGCGATCACCGAGCGGCTTAAGATTCATAGCGTGCTTCCTTTCGCCATTCAATTCGCGCTTAGTTGCAAGCGCGGTTGTTACCATGGTTTAGCACTCAACTTTTAGGAGTGCTAACGGATATACATACTAGCAAGTTGACCTAAGAATGCAACCATCCGTGAAGAAAACTTGAGTGTACGGCACTTAGATATCCAGAAAGCTCTTTCGATCGATATATGAGCCTTTGACCTGGTGTTTCAAGAATCCTATAGGTAAATTTCAGGTGATTTTTCACACGGAATTACAAAGGTTGCACCGTTTCGTTACCGCCTTGTTGCCAAATTTCTTGGCACTCAAAGGGCTTGAGTGCTTGCATCTGCATCGCTCAGACAGCCTGCGACATTTTGCGCAGTTAACAAAAAGATTGAGCAATCTCTAAAAGCCATTCACCTATCGAACAAGCTGATAGCATGTTGCGCGAGCAGCACCGATTTTCAGCACTGCACCTTCCTTCACCATCTTCTGCAGGGTTCGCTCGATAGTGCGCGTGCTAAGCGTAGGGCATGATCTTTCTATTTCTCGTTTCGAAATGGGCACGATAGCCTTTGTCAAGCAATCCCGAATTAGACCTTCATTGCCGATCGAAGCATTGATGGTGCTGAGCTTTTCATCAAGCTCCCGATAGCAGGAAAGCACAATGCCTAAGAAATAGGTGACGAACGGCAGGTAGTCGTTTTCGCGTGTAGCCCAACCGGTGGAGCTGTTCTGCAAAACCTCATAATAGGTTTGCTTGGTTCGTTCGATTTTCTCCTCAAGTGAAATATATTTTCCAACCAAATAACCGTTTTGGTACAGCAGCAAAAGCATAAGGAGCCTGCTCATCCGGCCGTTTCCATCTGCGAACGGGTGAATACTCACAAAGTCAAACACAAATTGGGCAACACAAAGCAGCGGGCTGAACACCCCCTGCTCAATTGATTCGTTATATGTTCGGCAAAGAGACTCTACGGCGCCAGGCGTGGCGGCAGCGCTGGTAGGTTCAAAACGCGTTCGGAGCCGACCACCAGGCAAGCGCTCAACGATAGCGTTGTCGGAGTCTTTCCACCTGCCAGCAAACGAAGCTCGCTCCATATCGAACAAATCGCGATGCAACTGAAGAATAACGTTCGGCGTTGCCGCGATATGGGCATACCGTTCATGGATAAGATCGAGTACGTAGCGATATCCCGCAATTTCGCGCTCATCGCGATTCCGAGGTGCAACTTTCCCTGCTGCCAACGCTTCCAAACGAGCATCGGTGGTTTCGATGCCTTCAATTTTGTTTGAAGAACCAATGCTTTGCACGCGAGCCACAGCAGCAAGCTTTTCGAATGATTCAGGCTTCAAGGCCTGGTACAGCTCTTGCTTGCCTTTATATTCATGGATGGCGGCAACCGTACCCATGGTTACGGGCGTACATATGCTTGGCAGCGAAATGCTGTAGTCGAAATCCATGCGAGTATCCTAGCCAATGAGATAAGTATCTTAGCCACTTTATCATATTTGGCTAAGATACTTATCGAAATGGCGAGATACTACAGCAGCGCTATCTCCTTCGGGAGGGGCGTACGCAGATGCTCCCCCTCCCAAATATGGCGATCTATGAAATCGAGAATAAGGTTGACCTCTTCATCTGTTTTCATTTCTACAACGCCATGATCGGCATTCGGGAAAAGCTTCAGCTCCGCATGCCCTTCTCCGCATTTTTCGTTGACCATGCGCACCATGGAAACCGATTGCGTATAGGGAATGATCCGATCCTGTACTCCTTGGAGGAAATATGCTGGCGGGAAATTCCCATTCACGAATTTGATAGGGCTGGCCGTTGCTGCGATTTCTGGGTTGTCCATGCAGCTCACACCCATAAGCTGATTGTGCATTTTGCCCATGCCCTTTTCGCCTGTATCGCCACGCACGGTGTTGCCGTCGGTTGCGGCAGCTTGGTCTTCGGCGGTAGTGCGATCACACAGGTCCAATTGGTACATATCAGTAGGCGAATATACCGCCACCAAGCACTGCGCGGCATCGGATTGATCGAGATTGCCGTAGCGACGCCCGTTCATTACGGGGCGGCCGGCGAGCGCCGCCACCATGCAGGCAAGATGCCCACCTGCAGAATTGCCCATAATGGCAATGTTTTCGGCGTTCAGGTTATATTCGGCAGCATGAGCGCGCAAAAAGCGAATCGCCGCGCGAACATCTTCGAGCGGTTCGGGCCAGTGGACGTCGGGAACCAGGCGGTACTCGATGCAGGCAACGGCATATCCCTGCGAAGGGAACTTGAATACTCCCGGCATGGTGTTTTCGCGCTTGTTGCCCGAAACCCAACCGCCACCGTGCACGAACACGATAAGGGGAAACGGCCCCTCCCCTTCATTCGGCAGCCAGATATCCATCATCTGACGAGGATCTTCGTCAGCATACGGAACGTTCAGAAAATGGCGCGCGAACTGCGCTGGATCAATTTCCCTAAAACTCCCCATAACAAGCCCCCTTGCATGCATGAAAAAAGCGAGCACAACATGCTCGCTTTTTAGTTTATAGCAGCTCTCTTGCAATGCAGGCATCTTACTGCCGCCAAAAGTCGGAGCCGCAAATAGGCAGCTAGGCCATATAGTAGCGATCCAAAAACTTCAGAAGGTCTTCGCCCTCTTCTCTTGACTCCACCATGAAAAGCCATTCCTTTTCGTCGTAGTCGAGGATATCCAACGCCCAAAGATCTTTGTTGCCCCGAGCTGTCATCGCGGCCAAAAAGCCAATCGCTAAAGGATGAAATGAAAATAGCGTTGCAACAGAACCGAAAAACGCGCCTTTCCTTAAAGCGTTTTCTCCCGCCTCTTCACCGTTCTTGAATAGAGTGCAGTTGCGCACACGAATACGTTCCATAGGCTTAGCGAATAGGTCTGTCTCTTGGATGCGCTCGACGCCATGACGTGACAGGCGAAGGTAATGCCGGTAGCCCTCCAACGGTTCCCCGTTTGCGCCAACCGTTATTTGCCTTACGGCAACATGGCGCTTTTCAACGTAGAATGCGTCGATTTCGCAATCTCGGTACTGCGGCTCGGGGATGGGGCGGGGCTCGTCATGATGATCTTCGAGGGGCTTTTGCTCTCCCTCATTGCCTTCGGAAGCCATTGCTTTTATGGCTCCATCAACGGCTCCAGCGGCAATCTTTGCAGCATTGTTCGCAACATCGCCAACACCTTTGGCAACATCGCCAACGCCCTTAGCGACGTCGCCGACAAAAGCGAACGGATCAAAGCCCGACATGGTTATTTCTTTCCGATAGAACCGAAGAAGCCACCGATTCCCTTTGCGGCATCACCGAGTCCTTTGCCAGCCACGCGCAAGCCTCCCTCAAACGCTCCGCCTGCAGCCTTGGCGCCTTCTCCGAGGACATTCCCAGCCGCTTGGGCTCCCTTTCCAACAACGTCACCAACAGCTGCTGCGCCGTCAGCCAAAGCTTTACCAGCCTGCTCACCCGCAGAAACCGCCGCAGCCCCTGCCGAACAAACCGCTTTCGAAGCGTTTTCGACTGCTTCATCAACAACACTCTTTGTTGCCCCGTCGACTTCCGACTCGTCAATCCCCGAAACAGGGAGGGACCTGAGGTGCCTGCGCAGGCGCTCAGCGCCTGGCTTGAATGAAGCGTACGTGAGACCGCCCGAAATAAATGCCCCGGCCACAGGAACCGCCTTCTTCGCCACCGCATTAGCGAAAACTTCTTTGGTCATGGTCTTTTGCGTGAGCACTTTAATAACCTGCTTAGCAGGCTTCCACCAAGGAAGTTTGGTCAACGTCTGTTTTTTGATTGCCGCTGCAACACCATCCACCGCAACACCTGCAGTAATTTTCGTTATCGTTCCAGCAACGCCCGTCACATTAAGAACTACGCCTAGAAAAGCAATCAGCAACCCCACGGTTTCATCGTCAACCTCGTTTTCTTTATCCAGGAAAGACTGCCACCCATAGAGATATGCAAGTTTTTGCTCTATCCTCATAACATGCGCAAAATACTGAGCGGCATCAGCGGTTATAGAACCCGCAATGGCAACACCGCCAGGCAAGCCTGCAAGGAAAGACAATGCAGAGCATTTCTTCGTCTCAAAATCGATAACCTCTGCTGCAATTCTGTCTAGTTCCTGAGGGGAAATCCCTGCCTCGATAGGGGTCTTTTCAATCGCAAGCTCCGCATTAATCTCAGGACAACGACGTTTTAGCTCAGAACGAAGAAAATGAGCTCTGTCAATTTTTACCGATTTCAGCGATGCAACGCACCTTAAAACCTTGGTAACGAATTCTTCCAATTCTTCATTTGTAGCGCTTCCAATATCAGGGAGTTCGATTGCGCCTACTGCCCCTTCGGCCTCTTTTCGCAATTCATCATCTTCACATTCGCCTTCGACACCATTTTTCTCACTCATCCCAATCCCCCTCTTAGTCAGGCATGATCCTTTCGGCGCAAAATACAAGCCTACCGTCTCCCATTAAGGAGACGATAGACCCTGATAGCAATTCTTTTTCGCTGCGTTTACTTGTTACTCAGTGTCTTATCTACGTCATATTCCTTGTTGTAGAACGCAGACAGCACATCAGAATAGTCGCGATACAAATCAGATTGAGCATCGGAGTAGCTTCGGTACAGGTCAGACTGCGCATCGGAATAGGCGCGATAGAACTCTGTGCATTCATCAGAGAGCGTCTTATAAGCGACCTTTCCCGATGAAGACTGCAGCACGCCAGCATAGTAAGTGTCATACATGTCGGACATTGCGTCCTGATAAATACCACGATAGAAGTCCGTCATCTCGTCTTCGTAAACAGCTCGATAGAACTTTGTCATTTCATTTTTAAGCTCGCTGTAGTCTTTGCTCTTTCCCTGTGCGGCAACGAGCTTGTAGTAGCTCACAGCGTTCTGATTAGTCCGTTCGAACAACTTTTCTGAAGCATCCTGCGTCGAAGCGCACCAATCAGTTATCGCTGCCTTTCCGGCAACATAGCTATCAAATGAGTCGCCCGCAGCCTCTTTAGCCTTCGACTCTTCACTCAGGATGCCTTCCTTAGTTGTCTTAAAATCGTTCTGGATGTCCTCAATGATTCCGTCCGTTGTTTTTGCCGTCGACAAACCGTTGTCCTTGGCTTCTTGCTGTTGGGCATCTTGGTTAGGTCCACTGCAGCCTATCAGGCATAACGCCAGGGCACACGCTGCAACAGCAATCGCCAAACACTTTGTTTTCTTCATCTTCTTTCCCCTTCTTTTCGTTGCCGCAGGCGCATTTCGCCTGCGACCCTTATTTCTCGCAACTCAGGCTAGGCATTTGCCGCCAGCGCCACGCTTAACGCTTCGTCAATGAATTCGTAGGATCCGGGACCAAGCCATAGTTCAAGAGACGGTTCCATGCTGGACGAATCGAGCACTTCACCGAGCGCCCTTGCCACGCCAGCCTGCGTCGACCCTTCAACAAGCCGGGCAGTGCGTTCGAATTCTTTGCGAAGAAAGCCCTGCACGCATTCCGCATCGGGCCTTTCTCCTTTGTCTAGCCATTTCCTAATGCTCTTTTCAAGCTCGTCAATTTCGCCTGCGCTTATCAGTACGCATCGCTGCAGCAGGGCAAAATACACGTTGGCGCCAGATTGCTCCTGAACACTTGCAGCATCAACAACGGCTTTCATCACATACGAGCGAACCAGCTTGCGCAGCGGCGTCCTGCCTTTCATCGCAGCCACCAGTAACCTTCCGCAGGCAATTTGCCGCTCCAGCTCATCGCGCCGATCGAGCATGAGAGATACCTGGTCTTCAAGCATCGCGCAACCGCCTTCGCTCGCATCGGAGCGTTCGAACACCCTCTTGATTTCGACCAGGCTCAGGCCACGCTCTTTATGACACTTCACTACAAACAAAGTCGCAACATCTTCAAGGCTGTAGTTACGCCTTCCCCACGAGCTATCCTTTGGCTGCAATATGGCAACGCCGCCGCGCCCTTTGTAGCACGCTCTTTGGATATCGCGCCTCGATAGTCCAATAAGCTTTTCAACCTGGGAAATCTTCCATTCTGCTTTTGACATTTCAGGTTCTCTCACCTCCTCGTCTCTACAAAAGCTGTTCAACTGTTGAACAGCAAGCACAAACCATTCTTCTGCGCGACAAGCGGAAGCTGCAGCTTGGCGAGGAGAGATGTCCCCAGCTAGGTACTCCATTTTCGCCTCCATAACAACGGGAATACGTGCGACAGGGGCAGGCCCCGTCGTTATAGGGCGTGTAAAAATCGCGAGGGAGGCGGCGAGATGGACACCGGGGAGCAACACTTCGGGACAATTACAAAAAAGAAGCGATGCAAAGAGCGACAACAAACAAAGCCAATTCCGGCATTTAATCCGAAAAGCAAAAATGGCAGCGCATAATAGACAGACTAGAAACAGAAGCAAAACCAGGAAGGCTGCAAGCAAAGCATGGACCAACCAAAAGCCCAAACGCAGGAACGGCGCAAAGCAGCACCTTTGTTGGCAAGCTGCGTAATTTTCCTGGTTGCGTTGAATCTGCGCCCTGCCATCGTTGCAGTAGGCCCCTTGCTCTCCAGCATCGGAACCACATTCGGCTGGGGTGAATCGATACAGGGGCTATTAGGCTCCCTGCCCCTTCTCGCTTTTGCGCTGTTTAGCCTGATAGTTGGTGCGTTGACCGCAAAACTCGACAGCGACAAGGTGCTTTTTTGGGCGCTTATCGCCCTTGCCACTGGATGCATAGTGCGTTCGCTCTCGGGCGAGAGCATGGTTTGGCTAGGCACCCTGGCAATTGGCGCATCCATTGCCGTAGGCAACGTGCTGGCGCCTGCCATCGTTAAGCGCGACTTCATTGATAACGTCTCATTTGCAACCGGAGCCTATTCCGCATGCGTTACTACAGGCTCAGCACTTGCTGGCCTAACCGCCTCGGCAGCTGCCGACGCCCTCGGAGGCTGGCAACCTGCATTAGCATTCTGGGCAATTCCCGCACTGCTTGCCGCCCTTCTGTGGCTGCTGCGCACAAAACTCACTCGAAACATCAAAAGCATTCAGACTGATGAAAAAAGCAGCGTCGCCGAAACGCACCTTGAGCAAATGCCCGAAAGCGCAAAGGAAGCCTGCCCCATCAGCGAAAACACACAGGCGGAATCTCCCCTTCGCACGTTGCTGAAAAGACCATCGACCTGGCTTGTCACGCTCTTCATGGGGCTTCAATCTGCAGCGTTCTACACCTTCTGCAATTGGCTTCCCGGTATTGCTGGAGCTGCTGGTTTTTCCTCCGGCGAAGCAGGCGTGCACCTCTTCATATTCCAGGCGCTCGGCATCGTATCGGGCCTTCTAATCCCGCGCTTCATGTATCTTCGCGGCAATCAAGTGTGCGCAGGGATCCTGGCAAGCGCGCCGCTGCTAGTCGCCGCATTGGGATGGCTCCTGAGCCCGCGCCTTTCCCTTCTCTGGAGTATTTTTGGGGGAATGGGGCAAGGGGCTTCGCTAGTGGTGGCGCTTACCCTTATCTCTCTGCGCGGAAGAACCCACGCCGAAACAGTTGCCCTTTCGGGTTTTGCTCAATCGCTTGGCTATCTTCTTGCCGCATGCGGACCCTTTGTATTCGGCGCACTCACGGAAACAACGCAGGGATTCGAAGCGCCCTTGGTATTTATGGCAATCCTCGCCACGGCTCAATGCGCGCTGTCGCTTTTCGCGGGTCGGATTCCCAAAGATCAGTAGCATTTACGCATTGCGTTTGCCGCGAAACACCGAATATGCCGAACCGCACGAGACCAGCTCATTTCGTATAGGACAAACGAGAACAGGTGACATCATCGACCTCTGTCGCCTGTAGAGCAGAAGACAATTACAGACATCAACCGGTTGGTAGCCCCTAAAAAGGACAAAAGAAAAGCTGCCCCAGCGTTGCGGCAAATCGCATCTCCGCATAGGAAAAAAACGATTCGGAGAAACACAGGGGCAGCTTGCGCTGTTCGGATGCGTTAACTTATACCCAGCGAACAAAACTGGGCAGGCAGGGTTTACAGAGCGCGGATCTTTTCAGCCAGCCAGTTGGCCCACTCTTCCACGCCATCGCCGCTCGTGGCGGAAATGGGGAAAATGGGAGCCTGGGGGTTCAGGTTGGCAATATGACTGTAGAACAGGTCCTTGTCGAACGTAAACACAGGCAAGGTGTCAACCTTGTTCAGCACGATGGCAGAAGCAGCCTGGAAAACACCCGGATACTTCAAAGGCTTATCGTCACCTTCAGGCACCGAAAGAATCATCGCCTTCATGTTTTCGCCCAAGTCGAAATCGGTCGGGCACACCAAATTGCCCACGTTCTCGATGATGATGAGGTCAAGCTTATCCAGATCGAGCACATCAACGGCACGGCGGATCATATCGCTTTCCAAATGGCATGCCCCACCCGTGTTGATCTGCACTGCGGCAATGCCCTGGGCTTTGATCTTCTCGGAATCGACCGAAGAAGCAATATCTCCCTCAATAACCGCAATGTTGAATTCGTCGCGCAGCGCCTCGATGGTGGCAAGGATAGTTGAAGTTTTGCCGGAACCAGGCGATGCCAGAAGATCGAGCACGAACACCTTCTTTTCGGCAAACAGCTCACGATTGCTTTTTGCGAGTTTGTCATTCTTATCAAGGATGGGTTGTTTCATATCGATCTGCATTGGCTGCCTCCATATTCTTTGGGGAGTTACCTACTGGATGGTAAAGCGTCGCGCCGACGCCAGATTGCTAGTGCTCGTTTGACTGGAGCTGCGACCCCTCGACGGAATCATCTTCATCGGGAATATCGACCTCGATTGAGTCGATCTGCATTTCCTTGCCGGCAATAAGCTGCGTGAAGCCGCTTTCGCACTGAGGACACGTTACGTGGTAACGGTCGTGCTCGAATTCGTTACCGCATTCCAAGCAAATGCTTACCGGCTGGATCATGTTGATTTTGAAATCGGCGCCTTCGCACATGGTGCCTTCCGAAAGTGCCTCGAAGGCGAAGCGAAGGGCGTCTTCCACGGCTTCAGTCATCACTCCAACGGAAAGATCGATTTCCAAAACTTTGGTGGCGCCAGCGTTGCGAGCCGCTTCCTCGACCGACTCCATAACGCCTGTCATAATGCCTAGCTCGTGCATGGCTACTTGCCTTCGCTCTCTTCTTCGCCCCACAGATGCTCACGATAGCGCTGCTTCAAGTCTTTAAGCTCAGCACGAGCTTCCTGGGCTTCAAGCTCTTCGGCCTTTTCCGCTTCTTCCTTGCGCTTGATGCGACGGCTGAGGCCAATGCGCGCGGCAAGCAGACTGATCTCGTACAAAACCACCATCGCGGCAAACATAAGGCCCATGGTTACAGGAGAAGCATCGGGCGTTACCGCTGCAGAGAACACCAGCAGGACGATATATACCGTACGCCAGCTCGCGCGCAATTTTTTATAGGGAACTACACCGAACATTACCAGGTAGAACACCACCAGAGGCATTTCAAAACCAATGCCGAAGCCCAGCTCGAACTTGATAATGATGTCTACCCACTGGCCAGCTTCGGGAAGAATGGTCGCAAAACCCGATGCTTGGTCGGTAAGCCACTGAAAGGCGGGGTTCAGGATAATGCAGTAGCAAAATACCGTGCCGATGATGAACAGGGCTAGAGCGACGATAAACGTAGGCAGGAACCATTTACGCTCACGCGGCTTCAATGCTGGCAGGAAAAACGCCAAGATCTGCCACAGCGTGATAGGGGCAGTTGCAACTACAGCGGTCCACAATGCCACGGTAATGCGCACCGAAAAGGCATCGAATGCGCCCAAAACATTGAGCATCACGTCGCCGTTGCCATCGGTGGGCATGAACTCTGCCACGGGAGCCAGCAAGAATTGAACTACGGTTCCCGTGGAAAGATAGAAAACGCAGGTTGCCGCAATGAGGCAAACAATCACGCGCACAAGGCGCATGCGCAATTCGCCCAAATGCTCCATGAGCGACATACGCGCCGGTCCGATTGCCATACGCTATTCGCCCCCTTCCGTTACCGCTGCTTCCTTTTGCGCAGCACGAGGAGCGGGCTTCACTGGCTTGGTGCCAAACAGCTCATCGGGGGTAAAAGCCGGTGCCGGCTTTGCCGATGGGGTGAGCTTGGGTGCGGATTCTGCGTGATCGGACGACTTCGCCGCGGCCTTTTCGGACTTGCCTTCCGCAGCTTTTTCGAGCTCTTCAGCCTTTTTCGCCGCCTCCGCCTTCATGGCGGTACGGTTGGCATCGATCTGCTGGCGCTTCAAGCGCTCGGCGCGTTCTTTATCGTAGCGAGCTTTGCGCTCGGCAAACGATTCCTGAGTTGCATGAGGGGCCGGCTTCGAGCCAGAACCAGATGCTGCTTTTTTGCCTGCATCGGGGTCCAAAACCTCGTCGTTGATAACCGCCTTCATTTCTTCCTGCGCCTGCTTGAATTTATTGAGCGCAGCACCCAACGTTTTCGCCATTTCTGGCAACTTGTCGGGGCCGAAAATCAAGAACGCGAACAGCAGGATTATGAATAGCTCAAATCCGCCAATGCCGAACAACTGGTACTTCCTTATCTCTCCAGCGCTACCGAGCCGAACGACAGTAGGCAGCACTTAGTGGTTTTTGCCGCTTGGAGCCTTTATTGGTTTCCGCCAAGGAACATAAGACCCATGGTTGGAAGAGAGAGGGCCAAGATCAAAATAACGCACACCGCAATAACGAATATGCGCTTGAGAAGCTCATCGCGCTTCTTCTTTTCCTCGGCAAGGCGCTGGCGCTCGAGGGCACGCTCCTCGCGCTCCTTCAGCTGCTTTGCCGTCATCTTCTGCTTTTTACTGTTAGCCATTGAATCTCTTTCCGTAAGCGTGTGGTCACCTTAACGCACGGCACGCAAAACAAGCCCCTCTTTTCGACAAGAGGGGCTTACTGGTGCCAATAGGCATTAAGAGCGAAGGCGACCGCGAATCTCAAGAACGTGGGCGATGTTCTTTGCCACTTCGCCAGCAACGTGCAGGCGTCCGCGTTCGTAGAGCACCTTGCCGTCGACCATGGTCATGGAAACATCGCCGTTGCCCACAGATCCCAAAAGGGCAGAAACAGGGTCTGACGTGGGCGTAGAGTGCGATCCGGACAGATCGACCGCAACGATGTCGGCACGTTTGCCAACCTCCAGCGAGCCTACTTTGTCGTCGATGCGCAGCGCCTGGGCGGCACGCAAAGTGCCCATTTCCATAAGCGTGCGGGAATCAAGGAATTCGCCGGTTACAGCACGCTGAATGAGCAATTCCATGCGCATTTCGCTAAAGATGTCCATCGTGTCGATAGAAGCCGGGGCTCCAGTACCCAAGCCCACACGCATGCCCGAGCGAAGATATTCGCTAACGGGCGCAACACCCATGCCCAGCTGAGCATTCAGGCTGGGGCATGCGCATACAGCAACGTCGTATTCCTTCAAGTGCCTGATGTCTTCGTCGTTTACGCGCACGCCGTAGACGATCATGACGTTCTTCGCCTCGAACAGGCCCCAATTCAACACGTAGTTGACGGGGGTTGCGGAAGTGGGAAGCCATGGCGGAACCTCCATGAAGCCCTGCATTCCCAGATCCTCGTCCAGGCCAGAGGGGGCACCGTACTTTACAAAGCGGTACTCTTCGCTGCTACCCGCTAAATCCATTGCGATTGGCAGATCGCCGTTATCGGAGGCGTATTTCACCACGCTGCGATACAGCTCGGGGTGGCATTCATACACAGGGTCTGGCGCAATGCCCAAGGTGATGCGATTGGGGTCGATGGTCTGCGACCACTTTTCCAAATCGCTATCGGCCTTCTTGATTGCGTAGTTGACCAAGCGCTTGTCGATTGCGCCCGCCTCACGATAGAACATGCCGCGCAGGCCAAGTTTCTGAGCAGCGGAAACGCAAGCGCCCGTAGACGTGATGTCTGCCACGGTGGTAACGCCCGAAGAAAGCGCCTCAAGACCACCCAAGAACGCAGAGTCAAATGCCTCTGCATAGGAAATACGCTTGCGGAGCGCAGCGATTTCCTTACGCCACTGAACGAAGGGCAAGTCGTGCACCAAACCGCGGAACACCGCGTCTTCCATGCGCGCATGCAGGTCGATAAAGCCCGGGGTGAGCGCAGCCATGCCGAAGTCTTTTACCTCTTCGTTGGGGTAGCGCAAGCGCATCATTTCCGCATCGCCAATGTCGGCGATAGCACCATCTTTAATGAAAACCGCACCGTGCTCGATGGGCTCGGATGAAACCGGAACAACGTATTCAGCGATCAGTAGCATGCGCATCCTCCCGATAGAGTAATTCTTTGCAATGATAGCATTGCGGCGTTTATATCTTGCCGTTTTTCACAGACCCCTAACGAGCCGGATACGCAAGCGTGCCGTTCTTGTCTATAATCAGCTAACGCACGGAGCAATACTCGTACATAAGGACGCGATAACGCATGAGCAACACCTCCCAAACGCCTGAAAAGCAGGCAGACCATTCCATTGATACCGCAACAGGTCAGGAAGCCCCTGCCGAGATTTCTTCTGCTCGCGTAAAGAAGATCTTCACCGATATCGCCTGGAAGTACGAGCGCTTCAACAAGCTCTCCAGCTTCGGCCAATACCGCAGCTGGCTGCGCACGCTTATCGATAAATCGCCCATCACCAGCGAAACGCTGATGTTGGACATTGCCGGCGGCACAGGAGATGTGACGTTTACGGCTTGCGAGCGAAAGCAGCCCAAACACATCATCCTCTCCGACTACACTCCCGCCATGCTCGAAGTGGCCCAAAGCCGACTTGATGCAGGTGAGACAAACGGGGTTCCCGTTGAGCTTGCCGTGGTCGACGGGCAGAACATCCCCTACGAAGACGAGTCTTTCGACGTAATCACCATGTCATATGGCATTCGTAACATGCCCGAACGCGAACGCGCGCTTTCCGAGATGTATCGCGTGCTGAAGCCGGGTGGCGCACTGTGCGTACTGGAGTTCTCAACCCCGCCCAATCCTCTTATGCGCCTGGGCTACAACCTGTATTTGCGTTGGGGCATCCCCGCCTGGGGAAAGATCGTCACGGGCGATGCTTCGGGCTTTGTGTACTTAGCGAAATCGATTAAAGCCTTCCCCGATCAAAGGGGCTTCACGCGCATGCTGAAGGATGCGGGCTTTTCCCGTGTCGAATACACCAATGTGACATTCGGCGTTGCCGCCGTTCATATCGCTTTCAAGGAATAGCAGGCAGGCGCTCCTGCTTAAGGCGCGCTATACGACAACCGGCCCTTCAACATATATCGTCCTCCAAACACGCATGCTAGCTTCAGAGTGCATGTCAACGACGGCGAAAGGGCGGCAGACATGACCAACCCAGTCGCCAAGCACACCGACGAGTCCAGACGCCCTTGTGCATGCGCGCTATAGCCAGAACTACTCGATGACGTAGGCCGTCACGATTTCGGCGTAATAGGCCGTGTGCTTGTTGGGACCACCCAGCGCTTCGTCGATTGGATACCACTTTTCCGCATCCTCAGCATCAAGGTTGGCAAGATCTTGTTCCTGCTTGAAAAGAACGCGACACTCCAATGTAAGGGGAAGTTCACGAATACCCGGCACGTTTACCTCTTCGGGTTCTTCGAGCGTGAGTCCAAGCTCGGCAATCTTGTCCATATCGCGGCCCGATTTTGCGCCACATACTGCAGTGATCTTCCTATCGAACTCGCCCATAGGCAGATTCACCGTGAACTCGCCGGTGGCGTCCAGGAATTCCTTGGTGAAACGGCTTTCGCGCACGTAGGTGATGAACAGGGGCTTTCCCCACTCAATTGCCATGCCGCCCCAGCTGATGGTCATGGTGTTGACCTGACCGTCTTTCTTTGTGGTGAGCAAGACGGCATCGTTAACCTTCTTCATGATTTCGCCAGCATGTTCAATTGCATCGATAGAGCGCTTCATACCAATCTCCTTTACGCGTGTTTTCGCGATCGATTATACCGAAGAGGCCACCGAGGTTGCGAACACGTTGCGCTTCCTCCCGTATGCGACGGGCGACCCTCCCCAGGTGGCCTATGCCATGAGCGATTCCTGGCACTATGCGACAAGCGATTCCTGGGTCCTATGCGAGAGCAATCCCTGGACCCCATACAACAGGCGACCCCTGAGCGGAACGCGGAAACATGTCCGACAAGGTCAGACACGGCTTGCCCCAATGAGCAATTCCTGGGCGAAACGCGGAAACATGGCGAAATCTTCGCCAAATGTACCCCAACGCAGCCAGAGAACAGCTTTCCGGCATGATTTCACTGAAATGTACTCCTGGACAGCCCATTTTGGCGAAATAGGCGTATTTTGTACGCTTCGAACCGAAAAAAACGCTGTCGGAAGGTACATTTCGCGAATATCTCGCCAAAAATGTCGAGGTTTTCTGCCCGAGAGTACAAAATACGCCGATCTTGCCATTGTTTGGCCCGGAGCCCTCGCGTAAAAGAAGACGAGCATGCTGCCCGCAGCGCTCAGGATGATATTCCCGCCCTCACAGTAGAAGGCGACGAATCGTGAACGACGAGGC
>ERZ1034969.563-NODE-563-length-21096-cov-26.452355_pt1 | contig 21096 bp, 17 predicted proteins | sample MGYA00520624_ERZ1034969 | MGnify/ENA primary metagenome ERZ1034969 (study PRJEB33766, sample SAMN09781776) | gut metagenome | biome: gut microbiome | host: Homo sapiens | place: Madagascar | study: EMG produced TPA metagenomics assembly of the PRJNA485056 data...
GTGTGCTTAGGACTATTCAACTCTCAATGTTCAACTTGTTATTGCAATTTGGGTCTTTTATTTTTCCAAATCCTTCCCGCACATTTTTTTCGTCATTCTGCCGATATATTACAACAGGACGCTTCTTCTCCGAAGTGGGTTCTCCCACTGCAACATAAAGGCAATCATCGCTTACCTGTTCCCCCAACACATACGTTCCGGTATATATCGCCCTTTCGTTTCGGTCTGTGTACGAAGCATAAATCTGTGCAACTGCAAACAGTCCCGCCACGCAAAGCAGAACCACACCGGCAATCACGATTTTCTTGCGTCTTCCACTTGTCATTTTGCTTCCTCACTACTTTCCTTTTTTGCAATGGTACGCACCATTAGGGCATACTCTCTTCGCATAATACTGACGCGCGGTAACGCCAAGGTTTATAATTAATGCTACCATAAGAATAATTACTAAACAAGTTGCTCTTCTAGTCATTTTAATTTCTTTGTGTATGCCGTCCCCCTTAATCTGTTCGATTGCACTGAGTAATCCTTATGGGAAATCCCTCCTATTGTAAAACGATACAATAGAAAACTCGGCAAGCCGGACGCCTGCCGAGTTTTTTGCATTATTACTTTCTATTTCGCCATTTTGTTTCTTGCATATACGATTATGTACGAGATAATCCAGCCAGGTCGCATGTACTATGCATCATACATTCTTACATGTCAATTCCTGAATCAATCCCTCCCCATGTGATGAACCGACCGAGTCCTATCTGCATTATCTATTGTCCTCGGCACACAATCTCATATGCCTGGAATTTCGAGGACGATTCACGCTGTTTAACAAAAAAATTCAAAATAGCGTGAACGAAATCCGCCGACTTTATGAAATTCTAATTTCTGACCGATGACGCCCTGCCTTTTGTTCACGCTAAAAAGAATTTTCCCCTTCAAAAAGCGTGAACTGTTTTTTGAAATCATGTTTTCACGCAACGGGCTGCTCGGCGAAACCGGATGAAGCAAGAAATTCGTTCACGCTAATCCGCCCAAAATGTAAATGTAAAAATAACGTGAAGTCATGTCAAAAATCTAGGCATATTTAACCTCTTCTATTCAGGTTGCTCTAATTGTCGAGCAGACACTCGGAGGGCACTCCGTGAGGCCTCCGGCGAGCATTCTCGTTTTCCTGCAAGATGCCCTCGCCCCCGCCGCCACACCACAAAAGCCGCCCGACAGGTTCGAACCCTGTCGGGCGGCTTTCACTACACGCAATTCTTTTCAATTACTTCAGCACCACTGCGATGAACTTCTTCTTGCCCTTCTGGATGATGATCTTGTCATCCTTGAAGTCCTCCAGCGTTACCTGGTGCTTTCTGTCCACAACCTTCTCGTCGTTGATTCGGAAGCCGCCCTGCTCAATCATGCGGAACGCTTCGCTGTTACTGCCCACCAGCTTCAATTCCTTTGCCAGAGCAGCCAGGCCGATGCCTTCGCCCTCAAATACGGAACGCTCCATCTCTACGCTCGGAATGTTCTCTGCCGCAGCAGCGTTTCCGCTAGTAAATACCTTGCGGGATGCTTCCAGCGCTTCCTGCGCTGCCTTCTCGCCGTGAACCAACTTGGTTACCTCGTAGCCCAGGATTTCCTTCGCCTTATTGATTTCGGAGCCTTCCAGTGCGGACAGTCTGTTCACTTCTTCCATCGGCAGGAAGGTCAGCATTCTCAGGCACTTGTTCACGTCCGCATCGTTCACGTTTCTCCAGTACTGGAAGAACTCGTACGGAGATACTCTGTTCTCATCCAGCCAGAGCGCACCCTTTGCGGTCTTGCCCATCTTCTTTCCTTCACTATTGGTCAGCAGTCCGAAGGTCATGCCGTATACTTCCTTGTCACACGCCTTACGGGTCAGATTCACGCCGGCGATGATGTTGGACCACTGGTCGTTTCCGCCAAACTGTGCCTTCAGGTCAAAATCTCTTGCCATAACCATGAAGTCGTATGCCTGCAGTGTCATGTAGCAGAACTCGAAGAAGGACAGACCTTCGTTCCGATCCATTCTGCTCTTGAAGCACTCCGCTCTCAACATGGTGTTTACGTTGAACTGCGTACCGATTTCTCTGGCGAATTCGGTGTACTTCGCTTTCCGAATCCATTCCGCGTTGTTTACGCTGACAGCCTTTCCTTCCAGCGGCTCTCTGTTCTGATGTCCCGGAACGTATACGCCGCCGTTACCCTCGTATTTCCACTCATCGTCAAACTCGAAGAATCTTTCGAACAGCTTCTTGAACGCTCTGCAGTTATCGTCGATGGTATCGATGGTCATCACCTGACGCATGTCGCTTCGACCGGAAGGGTCGCCCACTTCACCGGTACCGCCGCCCAGCAGAATAACCGGAGTATGGCCGTATTTCTGCATGTACAGCATGATAATAATCTGGATGAAGTGTCCCACATGCAAGCAATCCGCAGTCGGATCGAAACCGATGTAGAACTTAATCTTTTCCCGGCCCAGCAGGTCTCTCAGTGCCTCCGGATTGGTACACTGTTCAATCAATCCTCTTTCCTGAAGTACGTCGAACACGTTATCGTACTTGCTCACATTGTCTGGAATCTGAAACATTTTCTCTCTCCTTCTCAATCTATCATAATAAAATTATCCTTCGAAACGATGACATTATTCTATCACATTCCCGGGGCAAAATAAAAGGCTCCGCAGCATTTTGCCGCGAAGCCTGAATACTTCATTTCCGGATTTCTGAACCCACATCGCAACAAAATCACCTCTTCAGTTAGGAGAAGAGGTAATAGTAGGCCTGCTTGTGAGATCTGTTTCTAAGAAATGTAGTCATTGTTCCATCCTCTTTGTGTTGTGATTTATTACAATATATCACCGCATTTGTATGATGTCAACATATTTTTCGGAAGTTTTCGGGTAAAAACACAATTGCTTTTACCCGAACGTTTCCGATTAGTCGTCTCCCTGCGTCCGAACTTCTTCCTCGATACGAGCCACCTCTTCGCCCAAATGCTCCAATCCCGGAAGCATATCCGCATATCGACTTTCGGAGCAGCGAAGAACGCCGGCTTCTTTCTCGGACACACCCAGCTGATAATCCGCGCGGTTCAACGCCAGTAGGGTTCCGGCCCCGCCGATACAACCTCCCGGGCAGGCCATTCCTTCCAGCAGATATCCGTTCAGCTTTCCGGCTTTGGCCCGCATCAGCATTTTGCGGCAGTTGTCCAAGCCCTCGGCGCGCTCGATCAGAACTTCTCGATCCGGATCCACTTCTTCCAGACGCTTCTTCACCGCTTCCGCTACACCGCCGCTGCGGGCGAAACCGTAGCCATCGCTGCTGGCGCGGCGGAGTTCCTCTCCTTCCGGTATTGCGCCGAAGTCCACTCCTTTCGCGGCGAACATTCCGGCAACCTCTTCATAGGTCAATACGAAATCCACGTAGCTCTTCACGCTCCGGCGGCTGGCTTCCTGCTTCTTCGACAGGCACGGTCCGATGAATGCCACCTTGCACTCCGGATGCAGTTTTTTCGCCAGACGGGCACTCAGTACCATCGGCGTCAACGCCATGGAAATGTTTCCGGCAAATTCCGGGAACTGCTTCTTTGCCATAATGGACCACGCCGGGCAGCAGCTGGTGCCCATGAACGGCAGGTTTTCCGGTACGTCATGCATGAAGTGCTCCGCTTCCTGGATGGTGCACAGATCCGCACCTACGGCAACTTCCACGACATCCGCGAATCCCAGCTTGCCGAAAGCTTCTTTCATCTTGGTGTCGGTCAGTTCTTTTCCGAACTGTCCGGCGATGGACGGTGCCACCATAGCGATAACCGGTGCATCGCCCTGCATTGCTTTAATGGTCTGATAGATCTGACCCTTATCCACGATAGCAGCGAACGGACAGGAGTTCAGGCACATGCCGCAGGAAACGCACTTCTCCTGGTCAATTTCCGCATGATCGTACTCATCCTTGTGGATGGCGTTGATTCCACAGGCTTTCTCACAAGGGCGCTCCTGCTTTACGATGGCGTTGAAAGGGCACACCTGAACGCAGCGGCCGCACTTGATGCACTTGTCCGGATCGATGACGGACCGTCCATCCTTCTGAATGGTAATGGCATCCTTCGGGCAGACCTCCTTGCACGGATGTTCCAGGCATCCCTGGCATCCGTTGGTCACCGTCACGCCGTCCGGACAGCAGTTGCAGGCGAACCGAATGATATCGATGAGCGGCGGTTCATAGTATTTCTCGGCAATCATGCTCTCATCCACGCCCTTTGATGTGTTGGCATGCTCGTTGATTTTCCGGAGCGACATCCCCATCGCCACCCGAAGGCGTTCGCCGATGATGGCTCTCTCCAGGAAAATACTGTCCCGGAAAGGCTCGTTTTCTCCGGAAATAATCTTGTACGGCAGGTCGTCCAGCTGCTCCGGGCCGCCTCCTTCGTAGGCCAGCCTTGCCACCTCTTCAAATACCCTTCTGCGAAGTTTTGTCTTGTCTGTGATGTACCCTTTCATGTTCTCCTCCAATTCATGAAATCGTGCAACAGAAAACCCGGGGCATCCGCCGATGCTCTGGGTTCCCTATTATTAGTTAAAAGTAAAATGCGTGCTTCCCTCTACATTTCAAATAACCAATCATCACATATTGAATTTTATTATAATCTCCCCGTACCGCCCCCGTCCGACAGTCCCGCGAAAATCATCGTCCTCTATATTTTTTATTCCCTACTTCGTTCCGTACAGGCGGTCTCCCGCATCGCCCAAGCCCGGAAGAATGTAAGCGTTTTCGTTCAGGCATTCATCCTTTGCCGCAATGTAGATGTCCACATCCGGATGTGCGGTGTGGAGCGCCTCAATTCCCTCCGGTGCCGCAATCAGACACATGAACTTGATATTGGTAGCCCCTCTCTTCTTGATGAAGTCGATGGCCGCAATCGCACTTCCGCCGGTTGCCAGCATCGGATCCACCACGAAGCATTCTCTCTTCTCAATATCCACCGGCAGCTTACAGTAATATTCCACCGGTTTGTGGGTTTCCGGATCCCGGTACAGTCCCACATGACCGACCTTTGCATTCGGCACCAGTGCCAGCATTCCATCCACGAATCCCAGTCCGGCCCGCAGGATCGGAACGATGGCGATATCTTCTCCCTTCAGCATCTTCACCTGTGTGGTGCACATCGGGGTTTCGATTTCCACATCCTCCAGCGCCAGATCCCGAGTTGCCTCAAAACCCATCAGCATTGCCACCTCGGTTGCCAGCTCCCGGAATTCCTTTACGGTCGTGGATGTTTTTCTCATCAGCGAAACCTTGTGCTGAATCAGCGGATGATCGAATACATAAACCTTTCCTTCTCTTGCCATTACTTTCCTCCGATTAAATCTCTTCCAGCATATTGATTCGGCGCAGGTGTTTTCCGCCCTCGAATTCCGTCTTCATCCATGTATCGATCATTTCAAAAGCCAGCTCCTGAGAGATCATCCGAGCGCCCATGGCGATTACGTTGGCATTGTTGTGTCTCCGGCACATCTCTGCCATCTCCACGGAAGTGCACAGCGCACAGCGAATGCCCTTCACCTTGTTGCAGGCGATGGAAATTCCAATACCGGACCCGCAAATTGCAACTCCCCGCTCCGCCTTACCGGAAGCCACCGCTTCTCCAACGGCTTTTCCGTAAATCGGGTAATCCACCGACTCCGTAGAATTCGTGCCCACATCCAGCACTTCGTGACCTTCCGCAATCAACTTCTCCTTGACCGCTTCCTTCAGGGGATAACCCGCGTGGTCGCATCCAATCGCAATAATCATTTCTTCCACCTCCTACACATGTATCACGTCGTACCCTGCCGACTTGAGCATCCGGTTCATCACCGAGAACCCCAGCTCTTCTTCCGGAAGGGCCCGAACTAGAATCACATCTACATCTTCCCGATCCAATTCTCTCAGACGGGCAAAAAAATCCTTCGCCGCGGCCTTACTGTCCCGGCCGTAATTCAGCGCCACCGCCTTCTGCCGAGCGTATTTGCACAGCCGCAGCTGCTCTTCGATTTCCCGCTCCACCGCAGCGTCATCGTCGCCTTCGATAATCTTCACTTCCGCCTTCGGCGCATAATGGCGATACTTCATTCCCGGTGCCTTCGGGTGGAACTCTTCCCCCTCACTGCGATGCATCGGATCCACGAACAGCGCCGGATCGTATTTCACTTCGCTTCCCAAAGTAAACTCCAGCATTCCCTTCGTGATATATCCCGGCCGCAGAATCATCGGCACTTCCCCGGTAAGGTCCAGCACCGTGGATTCAATGCCTACCTCGCAGTCTTCTCCCAGAAGAACCGCATCGATTCGGCCGTCCATATCCTCCAGCACGTCTTCGTATCGGGTCGGGCTGGGTCTGCCGGACCGATTGGCGCTGGGCGCCGCAATCGGTCTTTCTGCCGCCCGAATCAAATCTCTGGCCGCCTCACTGAGGGGCATGCGAATTCCCACGGTATCCAATCCTCCGGTAGTTACCATCGGCACGCCCTCGGCCTTTTTCATGATAAAGGTAATCGGTCCCGGCCAGTAAGCCTGAATCAGCGGCACCGCCACTGCCGGAATTTCCGACGCCACATCCGCCAGCTGTCCCATCTCCGCAATGTGAACGATCATGGGATTATCGCTGGGACGGCCTTTGGCTTCGTACACCGACCGAACCGCATCCGCATCCAGCGCATTGGCCCCCAGGCCGTACACCGTCTCTGTGGGAAACGCTACCAGTCCGCCTCGCCGGATGATCTCGCCGGCATGAGCGATATTTTTTTCTGTAATCTCAAGTCTTTCGGTATCCATTAGAAGCTCTTCATCTTCTCTGCCTGGTCATGGGTGATCAGAGCGTCAATAATTTCGTCCAGATCTCCATCCAGGAAGTTTTCCAATTTGTAGATTGTCAGGTTAATTCTGTGATCGGTTACACGACCCTGCGGGAAGTTGTACGTCCGGATTCGCTCGGAACGGTCTCCGCTTCCCACCTGGCTTCGGCGCTCTGCCGAAATCTTGTCGTTCTGCTCCTGGAGCATCAGGTCGTACAGGCGGGCCTTCAATACCTTGAAAGCTTTGTCCTTATTCTTAATCTGGGATTTCTCATCCTGGCAGGTTACCACCAGTCCGGTCGGAATATGGGTCAGACGAACCGCTGAGTCCGTGGTGTTAACGCACTGTCCGCCGTTACCGGAAGCGCGGTACACATCCACCCGGACGTCGTTCGGGTCAATCTTCACTTCCACGTCATCTACTTCCGGCAGCACCGCGATGGATGCGGCAGAAGTGTGAATCCGTCCGCTGGACTCCGTCTCCGGCACACGCTGTACCCGGTGCACGCCGCTCTCGAACTTCAGACGGGAGTACGCGCCCTTACCCTTGATCATGATAACCGCTTCCTTCACACCGCCGATTCCGGTATCGTTCAAGTCGATGATTTCCGTCTTCCATCTTCTTCTCTCTGCATAGCGCAGGTACATTCTCATCAGGTCGCCGCCGAACAGCGCCGCCTCGTCTCCGCCGGTGCCGGCACGAACTTCCAGAATAACGTTCTTCTCATCGTTCGGGTCCTTTGGCAGCAGCAGAATCTTCAGCTCCTCCTGGGATTTCTCGATGCCCGCTTCCAGTTCCTTGATTTCTTCCCGAGCCATCTCCCGGAGTTCCTCATCATCTTCCATCTCGAAGATTTCCTTGGAATCCTCCAGCTCCTGCTTCATATCCTTGTAATGCTTGTATTCCTTCACAATCGGCTCCATTTCGCCCATTTCCTTCATGTACTTCTGCCATGTCGGCTGGTCGGAAATGATATCCGGGTCGGAAACTTTTTTTGCCAGCTCCTCGTACTTGTCTACGGTAAAATCCAATTTGTCAAACATAATCTTTTTCCTCTATATTATATATGTAAAAAAACGATAACATTTCTTCCGGTCTTCCGGCGCGTCATCTGCTGTCGTTACAAGAAAATCACGCTCTTTGCCATTATATCACATCCCACATCCGTATAAAATACAGTCATGCGAAAAAGGGATGCTGCAGTCTCTCCCACAGCATCCCCCTTACTCGTTCGTTCCCTAAAGGTTGTACTTGTTCTTGAACTTTTCGATACGTCCGCCACGGTTTGCAAACTTCTGCTGACCGGTGAAGAACGGATGACACTCAGAGCAAATGTCCACTCTCATCTCGGAGTTGTTGGACAGTGTCATAAATGTATTACCACATGCGCAAGTAACTTTACATTCCTTATAATCAGGATGGATTCCTTCCTTCATGTTGTCTCTCCTCTTTCTGTGAATGTCCATCCGGGCACGGCTTAGTCCATTACCCGAATAGCTTTATAATTATATCAGCATGAAACCCTGTGCGCAAGGGATTTTTGCTTTATTTTTCGGGTTTTTTGCCCTTTTCTTTCAATTTTTCGTGAAGGAAGCGCTTTCACCCCGTCAATTTGTCCATTCCCTATCAATCATTGCACCCCGCTCCCCCGATGGTTATAATATATTTGTAAAAAAAGGTTTATTTTTCAACATGTTCCGGCAGTTCGGGATGCATCCCTCTGCCGAATCGATTACTGAAAGGAAATTCGCTATGCTACAGGGAAAAACCGTGCTGCTGGGCATTACCGGCGGCATCGCAGCATATAAGAGTGCCATGCTGGCCAGCGCTTTGAAGAAACAGCACGCCGATGTGCACGTCATCATGACCGAGAACGCCACTCGGTTCATCGCACCCCTCACCTTTGAGACCCTGACCAACAACCGGGTTTCGGTGGACACCTTTGACCGGAATTTCAAATACGATGTGGAACACATCTCTTTGGCGAAAGCTGCAGATTTGATCTGCGTGGCTCCGGCCACCGCCGACTTCATGGCAAAGGCGGCCCACGGTCTGGCCGACGATATGCTCACCACCGTTCTTCTGGCGGCGAAGTGTCCGAAGCTGGTGGCGTCGGCCATGAACACTGCCATGTATGAAAATCCGATTACTCAGGATAATATGGCGATTCTCCGGAAATATGGATTCCACATTATGGATCCGGCCAACGGCCACCTGGCCTGCGGCGATTCCGGTCCGGGAAAAATGCCGGAACCGGAGGTGCTGCTGGAAGAAATTCTGTACCTCCTGGCCTGCCACAAGGATTTTGCCGGGAAACGGGTTCTGGTTACCGCCGGTCCAACGCAGGAATCCATCGACCCGGTGCGATACATCACCAACCACTCCACCGGAAAGATGGGATACGCGCTGGCACGGGCCGCTTCGTTCCGCGGCGCGGAAGTCACCTTGATTTCCGGTCCTACTGCCCTTCAGCCGCCGGCACACGCAGAATTCATTCCGGTTACCGACGCCGAGGAGATGCATGACGCGGTTCTGGAACAGGTGCCGAAAGCCGACTTCGTCTTTAAAGCTGCCGCCGTTGCGGATTACACTCCGGCGGTGACATACGATCAGAAGGTCAAGAAGAAGGACGAGGACATGTCCATTCCCCTTACCCGAACCAAGGATATTCTGAAGGACGTTGCCGGAATTCGCCGGGCAGACCAGATCCTCTGCGGGTTCTCCATGGAAACGGAGAACCTCATCGAAAATTCCCGGGGAAAATTAGAACGAAAAGGACTGGATATGATTGCCGCCAACAGCCTGCGGACGGAGGGGGCCGGATTCGGCACCGACACCAACGTGATTACGGTAATCACCAAGGATCTGGTACGGGAACTTCCGATTCAATCCAAATTCGATGCGGCGGGTGAACTGCTCACCATGGCGTTGGCCATGGCAAATCGGAAATAATTTTACTTACTTATATGATTATTTAGAAAAACGCGCCTTCTCCGCGGGGAAGGGAGGAGGCTGCACCGCTCGATGATATCGAGCAGAGAGAGGGCTTTTATGTTATTTAGTGAAAACAATGCAGATATTCTGTACAACGAGATTACCGGTGCTTATCTGGATCGAGGGTACATGCATGGCGAGGGTCTGACCAAGGATCAGGTAAATCGGTCCCGAGACCTGTTCAAGGCCATGGCCTACGACCTAATTGACCGGGGCGATGAAACCGGACGAATTCACACACCGGAGATTCTGGCCGTGTGGAAAAACCACCTCCATACCGGCAATTCGGAACCGGAGGACGGCTGGCTGCAGCATTGCTACATGTTCCTTCGGAATCAGCTGTTCCCCCATCTTCCGGGACCGGCGGATGCCGACGCTTTCCGCCAGCAGCGGAACAACCTGCTCCAGCTGATGCGCGGCGTATTCATATACGAACAGAAAACCCTTCCTTTCGATCCCACAAAGGATCTTCGCCTGCTCAGCGATGTTCAGATTGCAGCCGGCCACTTCAATCCGGAATACACCAAGATGCACAAGATGATTCGCAACAAGTACATCTACGAATTCATGCGCATCGGTATCGATATTACACCGTACAACACCCTGGGGCACATCAGCGGTGTTCATTATGTTGCCATGTATATGGCTTATCAGCTGCATCAGGTAGGAATGCCGGTGGATCTGGGCATCATCTCCGGTGCCGCTGCCATGCATGACATCGGAAAATACGGCTGCCGCCCATTCGAAGAAAAGCGGGTACCGTATCTTCATTACTACTACACCAACTATTGTCTCAGCCGGAATGCCCTTCCCACCATTGCGCACATCGCAGCCAATCACTCCACCTGGGACCTGGAACTGGAAAACCTTTCCGTGGAATCCTTGCTGCTCATCTATGCGGATTTCCGCGTAAAGAGCACCCGAGTGAAGGATAAGGAAGTCATTCACTTCTATTCCCTCAAAGAAGCCTTCGATGTCATTCTGAACAAACTGGACAACGTGGATGCCGCCAAGCGCCATCGCTACGTAAAAGTCTACGCCAAACTAAAGGATTTCGAAGACCTGATGATTGAGAACGGAGTTTCCGTGGATCTTCCGAAAGATGCCACCGCACATTTCGATGAGCAGTGCATTCAGAAGCCGATTCCACTGCGCCTCCGCCCGGCCCTGCTCCGGAACGACGAGGTGGTACAGGAGCTGAAATTCCGGGCTATCGGCCACAACATCCGAGTGATGAGCCGCTTTAGCAACCCGGAACAGTTTGCCAGCCTGATTGAATCCGCCCGCAGCTGCCAGCGCTGGAAGGATACCCGTACTTACATCACTCTTCTGGGAGAGTACTCCACCTACATGTCCGAGGATCAGAAAAACCTGACCCTGAATTTCCTGTACGAAATGCTGGCCCATCAGGCCAGCGACATTCGGGAACAGGCGGCGGCGCTCATGGGCCGCATCGTGGCGAATTACCGGGAGGAATACAAAAAGGAGCTGCCGAAGGACGTCCCTTCGCCCAACATCACCTCCACCAACATCTATCAGTTTGAAACATTCCTGGTAAAAATACTGAACCCGGACTACAAGGTGACCGACCACCATCGGAAATGGATTACTTCCTGTGCGGACTTCTACGTAGAAGCGGCTCTGAACAACTGCAATCCGGCACGCCGGCACTTCTATTTCGATGTGCTGGAGAAATATTACGATTCGGACGATGTATCGGAAGCGCGAATTGTGGTTTTGATGATTACCGCCCTTCGGATTAATCCGGCCTGGTGCCCGGACTCCTTTATTCAGACCATCCGCTTCTTTTCCAAGAATATGCTGGGCTCCTTCTCCCAGGATGTGGACCTGATTACCTTGGACGTGATGGATCACTATTTCGGCGACACCATGGACAACTTCACGGATATCCGCCGCAGGAATATCCTGGGGCTGTCGGGAGAAACCCTTACCGACAAAGAGCTGTCCACCATGTTCCTGGACAATCTGAAAACCCGCACTTCCTGGAACCGAAAGATGGCCAACGTCCGGTATATGCTGGAATCGGTGCATACCGAGGTGGGACAGGCCCGCATTCTTCAGATTGCGATTCACCTGGCCAACCTGATTAAGAACAGTGAAACCGTCACGGTTCGTAGGTATGCGGCTCAGGTTCTGTTCCAAATCCTGCCGGATCTCACATCGGATCAGGCCAACGAGCTGATGATTGAAGTTTTCAACGGATTGGAAATTGAGGATTACCAGTTCAGCCGGTCCCTGCCGAAGGTGCTGGGCGTCATCACCCTGTACCTTCCGCCGAAGGAGCTGGATGAGGTGATTGACGAACTGGAGAAGATGCTGAACAACGGCGTGGAGCGTTCCGCCTGTGCGGCCCTTCAGACCATTGCCGTCATTCTGGAAGAATGCAGTATCTACAAATTCAAAGAAAAGGACGGCGTCATGGAAGCCCGGACCTCCCGACTGCTGGGGCTCCTTATGAAGGGTTTTGCCTATTACCGTGCGCCGATCTCTCAGGAAGCCTTCCGCATGATTGGCGAAAGAATCTTCCACAGCAAAAAGCTCACCCCGGAGCAGAAACACGACCTCGCGGCCCGCTGCTTCAAGCGGCTGGTAACCATTATCCCGTTTTCCGCCAAGGAACGGGAGGATTTGCAGTTCTACAATAACTCTGCCGGACTGCTGAACATCTATCGCTTCATATCGGAATACCAGACGGAGGTGGGCGACTTCCATTTCCCGGAAACGAAGAAGATTGCGTTCTTCCCGGGAACCTTCGACCCGTTCAGTCTGGGGCACAAGGCCATTGCCACCACCATCCGAAACATGGGGTATCAGGTATATCTGGCCATCGACGAATTCTCCTGGTCCAAGAAGACCCTCCCTCACATGCTGCGGGAAGAAATTCTCACCATGTCCATCGCCGATGAAGAGAACCTCTATGTTTTCCCGGATGACATTTCCGTCAACATTGCCAATCCGAAGGATTTGGCGGAGCTGCGCAGCCTTTTTCCGAATCAGGAGGTCTACATTGCAATGGGCTCCGATGTGGTGAATAACGCTTCTTGCTACCGGCTGGAACCCTGCGAAAACTCCATCCATTCTTTTAACCACATCGTCTTCGCACGAGATGCCAAGAATATGGAGGCTGAAACCGGCGAGGCCTATCCGATTACGGGAGAGGTTATCCACCTGAAGCTGAAAAAATACTACGAAGATATCAGTTCCACCAAAATTCGGGACAATATCGATATGGGGCGGGATATTTCCAACCTGCTGGATCCGATTGTGCAGAACTATATCTACGACCACAACCTCTATTCCAGAGAGCCGGCGTACAAACACGTACTGCAGGCACAGGATTTGAAGATCAGCGATTACAAGCACGACAACTACGCGGCCATCGCCAATATGCGAGAGGAGCTGAGCGGTCGGGGCTACGCTTTCGACGCACTGTGGAACTACCTCTCCCACGAAGACACCCAGACCCTCTACGTGGAGAGCGGACAGAAGAATCGAAAAGTTTCTGCTTTTGCGGCGGCACGAAGATTTGAGACCCATGATTTGCTGACGGAGTTTCAGGATCCGAAGATTACCGCCACCATTCGAAATCAGGCCCACGGGGGCATTGCGGTTATCGGTGCATTCTACGCGAACGCCAACCGCTCCGTCAGCAATCTGAACCAGATTCTTCTGACGGAACTGCTCACCGGTCTGCTGGCCAAGGACTACGCCTATGCGGTCTACCATCCGATTGACCCAAGCGGTTACAGCGGTGCCACCATCGAGGCGCTGCGCCGACAGGGTTTTGTAAATATTTCGGATACCGCCGCTCATCCGGTGTATGCGGTAGACCTCACCGACCCGATTGTCATTTTCCGGGATGTGGAGACGGTCATTAAAGCACCGCTGAACAAGATTCCAAAAGTTCAGAAGGCCATCGACGACGCCCACAACCGGCTGTTGAATACCTTTACCCAGATGTTCCCGGGAAAACTGGTGATTTCCTTTAATACCAGTGCGGTGTACAGCAAGATTGTGGATCTGGTGGCACTGGACAACGGGGTATCCACCGTTCCGGATCCGACACAGAAACGCGGACCGTATCTGGCGGTACCGTTCGGAAAAGCACTGTCCGATGTGGCCGTTCCCAACACGGTAACGAAAGCGCTGCACACAGAGAAGTATTTCCGAAACGACCTGTCCGGCTTTACCGTGGGCGCATCGGAAAATTATCCATCTCTAAAGAATCAGGCACGGATGCTAAAATCCTTTAACCGGCCGGTGATTCTCATCGATGATTTGCTCCACAAGGGACAGCGCATGAACAACATCGATCCGATTCTTCGGGCACAAAATATCGACGTTCATAAAATCATCGTAGGCCTCCTTACGGGGAACGCCCGGGACACCATGAGCGTGCGAGGCCGGGAGGTGGAATCAGCCTACTTCATTCCGACCATCTCCATGTGGCTCAACGAGCGGGACTGCTACCCGTTCATCGGCGGGGACAGCATCGAACGGCCGGACGGCTCCGCATCACGCTCCGTTAATTTTATCCTGCCGTACACCAGCTTTAACTTCGTGGGCGGAAAGAATCTGGAGCACATTTACAAATACTCCATGACCTGCCTGGAGAACGCCCGGGATATCCTTCAGGTGCTGGAGCAGGAGTATCAGGCCACCTTCGGCAAGAAGCTGACCATCCGGCGGCTGGGAGCCATCATCAGCAATCCGCGGATGCCGGTGCTGGGGGCCGACCTGGAATACGACGAGCACCTTTCCCCGTCCCAGTACGTGGAAAGCGATATCCGGAAGGCGCAGCGCCTGAGCCTGTACCGAGAATGCGAATTGGAGGAATAGACAATGCATATTCATGATCTGGTAAAAGAAACCCTCTCCCTGCGAAAGTGTCCGGTAACCCCGGGCACCAAAGCTCGAGTGAATATCGTGGCGTTGGGGGATGTGGGCACCACCATGCTCATCGGCCTCAAGCTTCTGGGAGGTGATGTAATCGAGTCCATCGGCATCTGCGACATTCGGAAAGAAAACACCGCACGGCTGGAAATGGAAATGAATCAGATTGGATACCCCTTCGAAGGATCCGCCCTTCCGTCCGTGGAGGTGGTGCCGGAAGACGAACTCTTCGCCGGAGATGTGCTGATTTTCTGCGCCAGCCGAGGGATTCCGCCGGTGGAGCCCGGCTCCAAAGCGGACGTGCGCATGGCTCAATTAGATGCCAACCGGGATATCATCCGCCACTATGCCGGACTGGCACGAAATGCCCGGTATCAGGGGCTGATATGCGTGGTCAGCGATCCGGTGGACAACCTGTGCGCGGCGTTCCTAGATGAATCCGGGCTGGAGCCATGGCAGATTCAGGGATACGGTCTTGGAGTCATGCACAAAAGAGCGGAATACTACGCCTCCAAGGATTCCCGTTTCGCCTCCTATCTCACGGAAGGACGGGCCTTCGGTCCTCACGGGAAAGACCTGGTGATTGCCAACAGCATTGACCGATACGACGATGCCCTTTCCCGAGAATTGACGGAACAGGCAGTTCGGGCCAACATCGCTGTCCGGGACCTGGGTTTCAAACCCTACATCGCACCGGCCCTTTCCTCTGCCGCACTGTCCATCCTTCTCACACTGCGAGGTGAATGGCATTACGGCTCCCTGTACCTGGGTACCCGGGAGCGGGGTGCATTTCTGGGAATGAAAAACCGCCTTACAAAAGGCGGCTGGGAATGGGAGGATTTGGACCTTCCGGAAGAGCTTTACGAAAGGATTCAAAACGCTTATGACAACCTCTGCGAAATCCGATAATGAGATTCATAATAACAAGCCAAAAGAACTTCTGGTGATTCGTCCCATTTGCGAGATGCTGGGACGAATCGGCCGGATGGAACAGGTGCTGGGAGACTGCCTGACCCGATTGGAAGCGGAAGGCATCCGGGTTACCCTGGTGGAAAAAGTCTCCGAACTGGAGGATATTCCCATGCCCGGAAAAAAGGTGATTTTCGCCATTTGCCTCTCGGAGTCCGGCGTCAACCTGGAATACTACCGACTGCTGGAAGCATTCCGGCTCCATCCCCACTGCCTGGACGGTTCCGTGGGAGGAATTATCGTGGACGGCGCCAGCGACCTGTACACCAAAGCATTGGCCCGCCGCATGGCCTTCTCCGCCAACAGTTCGGGCTGCACCTTTCCCGGAAAACCCTTGGTGGAAGCCACCGGCACCCTGGCGAACTTCCGGGTCCTGAGCCAAATCACGGGAAAGTCAGTAGAAGAAGTCTACGCCCTTCAGGTGGAAAATCTAATGCGAAAGGTCCTGGACTTCGATCTGACCGATGCCGGGTGGTGCTATCCGGATGGCGCCCCGTCTGCGGCCCCGCTTCACATTGCCGCCATCCATTCCGGTTCCCGAAAAACCTCCAACACGCTTCTTCTGTGGGATATGATTCGGCGTAATCTGCCAAAGGATACCGTGGTGGAAGAGGTGTCCCTCCGGAACGGCTCCATTCAGGATTGCCGCGGCTGCACATTCGAGACCTGCCGTCACTTCGGCGAGAAGGAAGATTGCTTTTACGGCGGAATCATGACGGAGAAGGTTTTCCCCGCCATCCTCCGCAGTGATGCGGTCATGTTGATTTCACCGAATTACAACGATGCCCTGAGCGCCAACCTCACCGCCATGGTCAACCGGCTCACTGCACTGTTCCGAACCCATGATTTTAGTAAAAAAAGAATCTACAGTCTGGTGGTTTCCGGCTACAGCGGCGGCGATATCGTATCGGAGCAGATTCTGGGAGCCTTCTGCTTTAACAAAAACTTCATCCTGCCGGGGCGATTTGCCATCGTGGAAACCGCCAACGACCCCGGTGCCATCTTAAATGTGCCGGGAATTGAGACCAAGGCGCACACCTTTGCGAGACATATGTGGTGATGGGTTTTGGCTGCGACTTAAAGCAGGTGCTATTATACATTTAACCAAATGATGTGAATTGCGGTGTATCTCCGATTATGCGGAACACACCGAAGAGAATCGGATGCGTCTGATTCTCTTTTTTGTTTTTTACTTTTCTTGCGATTTTCGTTGGGTTGCTTCCTCGAGTTTAAAAACAAGGTTGTATAGTTTTTTTATCGGTGATTTCAGTCCTTTTTGTTCTAAACATATTGTGCTTAAAACTATTTCTGATAGGATGGAACCATGAAATTTCAGAAACATACGCGCGCGCACCGTTATTTCGAATCCAATATAGTTTCAGCATTTGCCATTAAGATTTGACAGGAACTATATTTGATTTATAATAAAGAAAAGAGGAATAGATGAGTACGAGAAGGAAGTACAAAACCTACAAGGAATTGTCGTTTACCGATGATTTTCTGTTCTGCAATATTATGCAGAACAATCCGGACATTTGCAAAGAATTGGTGGAACTGCTGCTGGACCGAAAGGTTGGCAAAGTGGCTTACAGTGAAACTCAGAAATCCATCGATCTCGCATTGGAGCAGAAAGGGGTTCGCCTGGATGTCTACTTTGAAGACGATCTCAGCACTGCATACAATATCGAAATGCAGACCTCCAATACCGGAAATCTGCCGAAACGAAGTCGCTATTACCAAGGTACCGTTGATTTAAATATGATTAGCTCCGGAGCAGGATACGATGAGCTGAAAACGAGCTACATTATTTTCATTAACACCTTTGACTTGTTCGGGAAAGGATTTCCGAAATATACCTTTGAGAACATCTGTCAGGAATCATCGGATCTTCATCTGGATGACGGTACGGTTAAGGTGTTCATTAATGCCAAGAGTACAATTCCGGGCATGTCCCCGGAACTGCAAGGCTTTCTCCGCTACCTCTGCGGAGAAAATCCGGATACACCGCTCACCGATCGAATTCAGAACGAGGTCGTTAAATCCCGAAATAATGTACGATGGGAGAGGGTTTATATGTTGCTGGAAGAAAAATACAAAGCTTTTTTCGCTGAGGGGCGTGCTGAAGGTCGTGAGCTTGGCCTTGAAGAAGGACGTGAGCTTGGCCTGGAAAAAGGTCGTGAAGAAGGCCGCATAGATACTATCCTTGAAATGTTTGAATCCGGATACCTTCCGGTGGAAGTAGCACTCAAGGAAACCGGTCTTGATTCCGAAGCAGCACTGCAAGCTTATATTAAGGAGCGAAAGGAATCAACAAAGTAATCAAATACCCGAAAGAGCGGAATGGAAATGGACCGTTCCGCTCTTTTTTTGCGTTCCCTTTTCGGGATTGTCGTTTTTATTCCACCTTCGGCAGCTGGGCCAGGCTCTTAGCGATGTCCTCGTCCGCCAGAATCGTATCGCTCATGGTTCCGTCATTGAACTACTCGTAGGCCTTCAGGTCGAAATGGGCGAAGGGCTATTCTTCTTCAAAAATGTTCAGATCGTCCCAGGAAAGCAACTTCGCTTTAATCGGGAACAGGTTGATTTCCTCCGGATACTCCTCGCTGATCAGCTCCGCCCCCAAATGGCGGTACATCTGCTCCGCATTGTCGTTTCCCTTGAAGACATCTATTACCATTTGACTGTATCCCTGGTTTTTCGCGCAGCGTCCCATGTGCTCAATCAGTTTCCGGCCCAGACCTTTGCCCCGAGCCGCTTCCGTCAGGAACAGCTTTTCCAGCCAGAAGGCGCCCAAAACCTCCGGCGACGGCAATCCGCTGGTGAACCCCAGGAAGGTGCGTTCTCCCGCCTCCGACACGTCCTCGGCAATCCAGAATTCGCCCCCCGGCTGCAGCCAGTCTCCCCGCATCCGCTGCACGGTGTCCTCCTGGTTGATGGACGTAATCAGTCGAGAATCCACGATTCCCTGATAAACGGTGTTATATATTTCCTTGTACAAAGCGGCACAAAACTCCATATCGGAGGCTTTTGCCGGACGAATTTCTATACTCATACCTTCTCTCCGTTCTAATTATTCTATACTTTCTATGCTTCCGTTTCTCTCGGCTTCCGGTGCTCCGTCCGGTCGAAAAAAGCCTTGAGTGCACTCCGGTATTCTGCCGGGTTCTCGTAATAGGATACCGCATGCTCCGCGCCGTCAATCCACAGGATATCTTTATCCGCCGCACCGCAAGCCTGATAGTTCCGAATGGCATGGGACGGCGGCACGAATTTGTCTGCGGTCCCGTGGATGAACAGACTTGGAATCCGGCATTTTCGAAGGGCGTGTTCCGCATCCGCTTCCTGCATTCCGAAATGCGCTTTCTGCTGGCATCGCCGGTCAAAGCTCTGCATGAACGGAAACGCCGGCAGGTGAAACCATTTTTTTAGGCAAAGGGTGCAGATATCCTTCATGGAAGTGTATCCGCAATCCGCAATCATTCCCCGAACGTTGGGCGGCAGGGTCAGACCGGAAGCGCAAGACACGGTGGCCGCCCCCATCGACACGCCATACAGATAGACCGGCAGGCCTTTTTTGTTGTGGCTCTCGATGAAATCCAGCCAGTCCAACACATCGTACTTCTCCCTGGCGCCGAAGGTGATGTATTCCCCGCCGCTTTTGCCGCAGCCCCGCTGATCGATTGTCAGCAGGTCGCAATTGTTCTCGTGAAGCCACCGGGCGACTCCGGCAAAATCCTTCAGGGAGTTGGTTCGGTATCCGTGGGCACAAAGTACAATCCGCTTAGGATTCTCGCATCGAAGATAGCGCCCGAACAGCGGGGTGTCGTCCACGGTGGAACAAATCTCCAATTCGTCCTGTTCCCGGTTCTTCAGCCACTCTTGGTCCTGTTCCGGAATCCGCCCGTACCGATCCAGCGGCACGGCTTTGGCCTTCCTAGCCTTCTTTTTCTTTCCGCCGTAACTCCACAGGCTCTTTCGCGCCACCGTAAAATCAAAAAGCTGATTGCAAACGGCGGTATATCCCAGTGCAGCCCCGGCAGCCGCTGCGGCACCGATTATTTTTGTGCGATTCTTGTTCTTGCTTCCCATACGCCCTCTCCCTTGGTTATCAATGCGTTCATGCAGGATTTTCGATACTGAAATTCTAACACATCCACTGCCCGCCTTCAATCGCTGACGGGGTGTTTAGATTCCAATTTCATTGGCAATCATTCTTTAGATATGTTATTATCTAATAAACACAGCTCAATTCTACAAAAAAATGAGGTGCTTCATGCTTGCATTATACCTTCAGATGCTGGACTCGCCGGAAGATCAGTCTGAGTTTGAAAAACTATACCGTACGCATCGTGATTTAATGTATTTCATTGCATATAATGTTCTCCACGATCACCAGCGTGCGGAAGATGCCGTCAGCGAGACTTTTCTTCGCCTTGCACAGTGCTTTTCCCGAATTCTGGAAATCGGACCGGTAGATTCTCTTCCTGTGAAACGATACGTTGCCGTAAGCGTGAAAAATCTTTCGCTGAACATGATTGCCCGCGCCAAGAAATACCCGGAAACCGAGTTTGACGATTACAAGCTTCCGCTTATTACAGAAGAATCCATGAACGCACTTCTGGAACAGGAAACATTGGATACGACCTTGGCCGCACTGAACGAACTTCCCGAAAAATATCGAGCGGCACTGCAGTTGTATGCCGTATACGGGCATGATATTTCCGAAATATCAAAGTTCCTCCAGATTTCCGACGGCGCGGTATACAAGCGAATTCAACGTGCTCGCAAGATGCTTATTGACAAACTCAAATGACGCCCGGTACCCAAACCGGACGTCATTATTATGTTTCCGTTATTTCTCTGCAGAACGCAAACCACACACATTCAACAGCACCTGCACCGCTGCGGCAATTCCGCACGGCGCCACTGCCATCCAATAGCTTGTCAGGTATTCCGCCTTTCCGGCATCATTCACGTTGTAGATTCCTCCTGCGCTTCGAACCCCGGCATAGACCAGTACAATTACCAGGAACAGATCCAGAATCGCCACCAATTGCAGCATTCGCCGGTCATTACCGAATACCCCGTCTTTCTTTTTGGTCAGCAGCGAAAGCAAGAGCACCCCGCAACTGAACGCAGTTAGAACTAACAGCTTTTCGACAATTGAACTAAAAGTATAAGATGGAGTTGTGCCGAATCGGAACGGTTCCGTCCCGCGGAAGAGAATTCCATCCCCATACTTGCTGTCCATGAGCCATAATGCTGCCGTTAAACAAACAGATAATAAAAGGGTTGCCTTTTTGATTTTTATCATATTTGATACCTACCTTTCAATCCTTTCATTTCATTCAAAGTGAGTAACACGCTTCTA
>ERZ1034969.570-NODE-570-length-20926-cov-9.030856_pt1 | contig 20926 bp, 14 predicted proteins | sample MGYA00520624_ERZ1034969 | MGnify/ENA primary metagenome ERZ1034969 (study PRJEB33766, sample SAMN09781776) | gut metagenome | biome: gut microbiome | host: Homo sapiens | place: Madagascar | study: EMG produced TPA metagenomics assembly of the PRJNA485056 data set...
TCACCATCGTTACAGTTGCCAGCACAAACACTGCCGTAAAAGCCGTGCCCGTGCCTTCTTTGTTGAAATATGCGAACGGACCTTTCCGCGTGGCTGCAAGAAGAGCAAGACCGATAATCATATTGGTGGTGAGCATCGTTGCCGCAAAGACGGTATCGCGCGCCAAAGTGGCGGAAGTACTGGGGTTTGACGTCATCAGCATAATAATCATCCCTACTTCAATGATTGTGACGGCAAGAGCCAAGATAAGAGAGCCAAATGGTTCGCCAACCTTATGTGCCACGACCTCTGCGTGCTCCACTGCAGCCATCACCGCTCCGCCTAGTACGATCCCTAGCAGGGCGATTGCAATGCCGCTGGGGTGGCTTCCCCACGAGAAAAGAAGTACGAGCAAAGCGAGAATTGGCCAGTAGTAGGGCCATTTTCTGATGACGTGTGTGGCAGTTCGCTGCATAAAAACCTTCAGTATGAGTATCGTACGTATCGTTCGAGTATCTTGCGTAGCATTCGTACAGCAGCTCGCAAGATGCGCCATGCCGAAGCGGCTGATTATGCGTCTATCGAAGCTGATGCAATCGAATCGTCTGCGCGAGAATACAAAGGGGATAAACGCCCCTTTAATGGTAGCAAAATACCTTGCTGCTTTCTGCCTGAAAAATTTTGCTGTGGTGCGAGAATGGGGGAGGGAGCCAAGCGAAGGGCGTACGAGAAAAGCTTGGCATGGGCACAGAAGAAAAAGCTTAGCGAGGATACGCGAGAAAAGCTTAGCGAGGCACAGAAGAAAAAGAGAGAAAAGGGTGGGCACTGGAAGTTCCAGTACCCACCCTGCGCACTCGCGGCACGCCTTTCTTATCAAGCAATCAGTTTTATGCCTTTTGCGGCGTTTTACGATTGCGCTATCGGTTACTTCTTCTGCACGTATTTAAGCGAATCGAGCGTGACTGCAGCGAGAATAATAATGCCCGTAAAGACGAACTGCAGATTCGTATCGATGCCGAGAATAGTCAGTGAATACGTCATGCCTGTAAAAATAAGCACGCCCACGACCACACCAGAAATCTTTCCGATACCGCCCGTAAACGAGACTCCGCCGACCACGCAGGCAGCGATGGCATCCATATCCCAGCCTTGCCCGTAAGCGGCAGAGCCAGAACCAAACATACGCTGCGCTTCGAGCCAGGAGCCGAAGCCATACATAATGCCAGCAAGCACAAACGCGCCAAACGTCACCCAAAACACAGAAATGCCGGAAACTGCTGCAGCTTCAGGGTTGCCGCCCACAGCATAGAGATTCTTACCAAAACGAGTCTTATTCCAGATGAACCACACGACGATAATAGCTACAACAGCCCAAATAATAATTGTGGGGAAGCCGTTGATTGAAGGCACAAACATAGTCGGAATATCTGGTTCGATAGCGCCAAAGCTCACGCCTTTAGTGGCATAGGTGACGAGACCGAAGATAATAAGCATATTCGCCATCGTTGAGATAAACGGGTGCATCTTGAATTTAGCTGTGAAGAAACCAGCAATTGCTGTAAACGTAGTACACAAGATAATGCAGGTGAGCAGAGCGAAAAGCGCGCGCCCGAGGAGCGACATTGAGGTGAAGTCAAAAACTTTTCCGAAGACGCTGCCAGTATTAGGACCTTGATGCATAATCGCCGTTGCAGCCACCATGCCCATACCTACCATACGGCCGATAGAGAGGTCTGTGCCCGTAAGTAAAATCAGCCCAGCTACGCCCAAGGCGAGGAACATGCGAGGGGAGGCCTGCTGCAAAATGTTGAGCACATTTTGCGAGGTGAGAAGCGCTGTTCCTTTCGTCACGGGAGCAATAATGCACAGCGCAATAAAGATCAAAACGATAATGATATACAAACCGTTTTTGAGCAAAAATTGTTTGCGATTGAAAGAATAGCGGTAATTTTCAATCCTTTGCGCCTGCATTTGTTTGAACGTGAATTTTGAATTTCTCAGCAGATCGACGTAGTGATATTTCTGCGTGAATGCTGCGTGCAAACGGTCTTTAATAGCGCTCTTCGTCTGCTGATAGACGAGCTTTGCATCGTACTGTTTGTTTTTGTAGACGTAGTTTTCGTCTTTGATTTCTTGAGCACGGTTAGGATCTGCGCTCGCTTGAAGAGCTTTAACGTTTTCAGCGTGCTCTTTTCGCAAATCGAGCAGCTTTGCTTCGTATTGCTCTTTAGCAGCTTTCTTTTCTTTTTCGACGCTCGCTTCAACTTTCGCATAGTATTCAGAATCGTAGTGGGCGCGAATATACGCTTCAGCTTCAGCAATCAGTTTATCGATCTCTGCTTTGTTGGCAGCCTCCACCTTCTTTGCTTCGTCCATCACTTTCTGATCTTGAGCAATCAGATGTGTGCGCTCTTCTTTTGTGAGCGTTTTATCCGATTTTAACGCACGAATCTGGCTCTGCATTTTCATCACTTTATCGGAGCCATCTTTGCGAAGCTCATCGATCTGTGCCTGAATTTTTCCTACGTACTGATCAATAGGGGCGAGAAGAGCTTCTTCTTGCTCTGCTGTGAGGATGCCGTCTTTGGTAGCTTCTGTCACACTCATAATTCTTTCCTTCGTTACAGATACTTTGCGCTCAGCCGCAAAAGCTCTTCTTGGTTCGTTTCACTGGTGGTGACGATGCCTGCGAGACGCCCTGCACTCATCACGCCAATTCGATTGGTAATACCTAAAATTTCAGGCATTTCAGAGGAAACTAAAATAATAGTCTTTCCCTGCTTGGCCATATTGATAATGAGGTCATAGATTTCGTACTTTGCTCCTACGTCAATACCGCGCGTCGGCTCGTCCATCATAAAGACTTTCGGAGAGCGTTCCAGCCAGCGCCCAAAAATGACTTTCTGCTGATTGCCGCCAGACAGAGCAGAAATAAGCTCCTCTGGCCCCATCGTCTTGGTGTGCATCGTGCGGATTTCGTGCATAGTGGCACTTTGCATTTTCTGATCCGAAAGGGCGACGCCCGTTTTGTAGGCTGGCAGATTCGCGATTGTCGTATTGAAAGTAAGATCGCCTTTCATAAACAAGCCATCTGCTTTGCGCTCTTCCGTGATGAGAGCAAAGCCGTTTGCCATTGCTTCGCGAGGATTCTCGAAGTTCATGAGCTTGCCTTTATAGTAGACGCGCCCAGCAGCACGTGTGCGTCTGCCGAAAAGAGTTTCAAGAAGTTCTGTGCGCCCTGCGCCAACAAGCCCGTAGAGCCCAAAAATTTCGCCCTCTTTGACGTCAAACGTAATGTCTTTAATGTATGGGGCAAACTTTGTGGAGACGTGATTGATAGAGAGAATCGGATCTCCTGGCGTATTATCCACAGGCGGAAAACGGTTATCTAGCGAACGCCCGACCATAGCCGTGACGAGTTCGTTCATGTTCGTTTGAGAAGTATCTTTCGTCATCACGAGTTTGCCATCTCGCAGCACGGATACCTGATCGCAGATTTCAAATACTTCATCCATTTTGTGAGAAATATAGATGAGTGAAATTCCTTGATCGCGCAGTTTATTCATCATCTCGAAAAGTTTGCGCACTTCAGGCTCGGTGAGTGACGACGTTGGCTCGTCGAGCACAATAACTTTCGAGTTGTAGGAAATCGCTTTAGCAATTTCAACCATTTGCCGTGCAGATACAGACATATTGCGCATCGGCTGCGTCAGATTGACCGTCATTCCGAGGCGGCGGAAAAGATCAGACGCCTCTTTTTTCATCAATTTTTCATCGATGACGCCTAAGCTGGTGAGTGGATAACGCCCTAAAAATAGATTATCGACCACAGAGCGTTCGAGAGCTTGATTGAGTTCTTGATGCACCATTGCGATGCCGTTTTCGAGGGCTTCTTTCGGGCCAGAAAAAGCCACAGGCTTGCCGTCGAGAGTAATATCGCCTTCGTCTTTTTGGTATGTGCCAAAGAGGCATTTCATCATCGTTGATTTTCCAGCACCATTTTCGCCCATCAGCCCCATAATCGATCCACGTTTGACTTCGAAATCGATTCGATCGAGCACGCGGTTACGGCCGAAAGATTTAGACATACCTTTAATAGAGAGCACTACGTCGTTGCTGTCGTTCATAAGCACCTCCCTTTCTTCTAAATTGGGGCTGTCCGATCACCGCAGTAATCGGACAGCCCCAACCATATTGTTACTACAAATTATCCATTATGATGCTCAAAGAGCTATCACTTCAGGAGAGCTGTGTAGGAAGCGGCGTTATCTGTTTTCACCATGTTGATAGCGAAAGCGTCGTAGTCGCCTGGGTTGCCCAAACGGTTGGTAATGTTGGATTCGGTCTGCCCGTCACCAGCAATATATTCAACCTTGAGGTTCATCAGCTTGTCGTACTTTTGAAGAAGTGGCTGATAGGTCGAACCGAGGAAGTTATCAGCCGAGTTGTAGATATTGAGCCACACCTTCTTTTCAGGAGATTTAGAAGCGTCGAGCTGCTTGCTCACAGGTGCGTATGTGACGGTGGAATCGAGGAAGTCCTTATAGTTTTCTGCCGTCACTGCAAGGTTCAAAGCGTAGTAGGAACGCTCTTCAGCTACATACTTGTAATCCTTATCGGTCAGTACGTTGCCTGCGTCGTCTGCAGTGCCGATACCCGTATCTGGATCAACGCCGTCAAGAGCATTGCGAAGCACGCGCAGAGTTAAATATGCCTGCACGTCTGCGTGCTGGGAGATCGTGCCTGAGTAGCCTTCAGCAATTGCGGCAACTGCGTCAGAGTTGGCGTCATAACCAAAGGTTGGCACCTTCTCTGCCTTCGACCACTTGGTAAACATGCTCATTCCCATGCCGTCATTGTTGGATACAACGATGTCGATCTGATCGCCAAACTTAGATGCCCATGCGGTCATAGCGTCGCCTGCAGTAGCTGCGTCCCACGTGGCGCCAGCACCCGTCTTCATTTCTTTAGAAGCAAGCTCTACTACTTTGAAAGAATCGAGCGTGCCTTCCTGCACGGCTGCTGCGTTCGTCTCGGTAGGATCGGAGAGAATCTGCCCATCCTTTTCAACTGCAGTGCCGAGAGCTTTGCGTACGCCGCGAGTACGGGCAATGGAATCGTTGTGACCAACATCGCCAACAGCGAGCACGTAACCGATCTTGCCGTCACCATTACGGTCGATGCTGTCTTTGTGTGCTTTGATGAAGTCGGCGATCATCTTTCCTTGAAGCTCAGCGCCTTGGTTGGCATCGAAGCCGACGTAGTAAGTCTTGTCGTTGAAGTTCAAAGCGGTCTTATCCAGCTCGCCAGTTGAGCTGTTTGAAGGCTGACGGTTGAACCATACGAGTGGTTTATCTGCATTAGCGCCTGAGGCTCCTTTATTGCCATCAGAAGGGGTGGAAGAGCCATCACCGCACGCAGCAAGTGTGCCCAGCGCCATCGCTGTAACTGCTGCTAATGAAAGAATCTTTTTCATATGCATCCTTTTCTTTTCGAGATGTGAAGTGTTTATCGCATCACATGGAGATACTCTATAACGCGACCTGCGTCACAGTTAAATTATTTTTTAGATGAACGGCAAAATGCCGTAAATTGTTATTTAATTGTTATCTAATTGTAAGTGGGAAGTGGAGTATTGGGAGCTAGGTAGAGGAGCTAGATCTAGTGGGCTAGGCGAGTAGGCTAGGTGCGTGGATTAGGTAAGCAAGTTGAGCGAGTCGGCTAGGTGAGTGAGCTAGGCGCGTGGATTAGCCGTGCATTGTGCCACAATAGCTCTATGGGTTTCTTTGATTTTATGTATTCAGGTGGTACTGCTCGTATTACCGTGGCTCAAGCGCGTGCGCGGCAAGCCGAGGGGAATCCTCTCATCGATATTCGAGAGATATACGAATGGAATCGCGGGCGAGCTGCAGGAGCTGTGCATATTCCCATGGCATCGCTGGTTGCAGCAATGGAAAATTATGGTAAAGAGCAAGAAGTGATGCTTATCTGTGCCTCGGGAAATCGCTCATTGACGGCAGCGCAGCGCCTTATTGATCTTGGGTATAAAGCAGTTTCTGTGCACGGTGGCACAACCTCATGGAAGAGCGCTGGATATCCGATGGAATACTGATCTGGCTAGTGCGCCGCTGTATATCTTTTATTTGTGTGCTCAAGATATGCGCTATTTCTATATGTAATACGTAATACGTGTAGTGCATTATGTGAAAGCATTTTGCAGCATAAAGCGCTCCTCGCGCAATAGTGCTTGCAATATCTCGCGCAATAGCGCACGCACATAGCGTGTGCATAATAGCGAGTGAGTAATAGTGCCATAGCGCCATACGAATAATGCGCGCACACGAGTGCTGCATAACGCTTTGCTGTATAAGAGTGCTGTGCAATGCTTCGCCATACATTCGCCATACATGGGTGCCGCGCAATGATGCTACACAAGAGCGCTCTACAAGTAATGCGCGCTTAACGATGCCGCGCAAAATGCTTAACGCGCCGTGCACGAGTGCCGCGCACTACTGCCGCAGATGCTCAGATTTTTCTTCGGAGCCTTACGCTGCCTTAATGCAGCCTTAAAATTAAGCCACACGTTCAGCTCCCTGAGCAGCATAAGCATCGAGGAAACGAGGAAGAATCCAGCCGCGAGCTTCAAAAGCTGCTGTAATTGCTTCGCACACGGTTGGAATATCTTCGCTGCGCACAAGCGCAATTGCTGATCCGCCAAATCCGCCGCCAGTCATGCGTGCGCCGAGAGCGCCGCATTCGCGAGCAGTATCAACCGCTACGTCAAGCTCAGGTGCGCTCACCTCGTAATCGTCACGCAAAGATGCGTGAGAAGCATAGAAAAGTGCTCCGAGAGTCTCGTAATCGCCTGCTCGAAGAGCCGCGGCGGCGTCACGAACGCGTTGAATTTCGGTGACGACGTGTTTTACGCGTTTATATTCTTCCAGATCAGATAGGCGTGCGAGTGTTGCCGAGGTATCAGGAAGCTCGCGCAATGTGTTCACGTTTTCACGCTCAGCCACAGTTTCACACACAGTGCGGCGCTGTTCATACTGACCATCGTTGAGAGTGTGATGAGCCATCGTATCAATCACCAGCAGGCGCAACCCCTGCGATTCCAGATCGAAAGGAATCTGCTCGAAAGTGCCATGCAAGCAATCGAGCATAAGAGCATGAGCAGCTGCAGCGTGCATAGAAGCAGACTGATCCAGCCCACCCGTTGCTGCTCCAGCGACTTTATTTTCAGCTAGCATACCTGCATGCGCCAGAATAGAACGCCCTTGCTGCGATTGCTCAAGACCTAAACCATAGAGAGCATCTGCTCCCAATGCCACGCAGCATTCCATAGCAGCAGAGCTGGAAAGTCCGCCTCCAAGAGGCACGCAAGAGGCAATAGTGGCATCAAAACCTGTTGTGATTTTTTCGAAAAATTCTGACGTCTGCCGCAGTGCCCATACAGGGCCTGCTGCGTATTTCACCCATTTCGGAATATCGGCCCCAGGGTAAATATCATCAAGGGTCCCTTCCCAGAGCGGATCGCCCCCAGCAGAAGGAATTAAACGCACAATACGATCCTTGCGCAGAGCCATTGCGTTATATGCTCGGTGCGGAAGAGCCATAGGCAGGCACAATCCTCCGTTGTAATCCACATGCTCGCCAATGAGGTTCACGCGCCCAGGAGCTGCCCATACGCCGCTAGGTTTATATCCAAAAGTTTTCACAAACAACGACGTTGCGAGTTCGATACCTTCATGTGCGCTGAGCGCCTTGCATAAGCTAGTCATATTCGTATTGTACTGAATTGCTTCAATGAGTGTGGATCTCTAGTGTGAGCTAACTTCGCGTGGCGGGCATGGAGTGACTAAACTTAAGGCATATCAAACTGGAAAGGGAATCATGGATCTTAGCCCACTTGATGAAGTAGGAATCGCGCAGGCAGTTGAGCGAGCTAAAGCAGCTTTTGCCGCTGCCGTCACGTCCGATGAATTAAAAGCAGCACGTTTAGCGCACAGCGGAGATAACGCCCCGATTACGCACGCGAATGCGCTGATTAAAACGCTCGATAAAGCAGATAAACCCACAGCTGGAAAACTCATGGGAGCTGCGCGCAAAGCTATCCAAGCTGTTTTGGCTGAAGCTCAAGAACGGATCGATGCGGCTGTACAAGCCGCAATGCTTGCAGAAGAACGTGTGGATGTGACTGTGCCAACTAAACGCAGCCCGCGTGGTGCGCGTCATCCTCTCACTGTTCTTATGGAAGACGTCAGCGATTTTTTCGTGGGCATGGGATGGGATATTGCTGAAGGCCCAGAGCTGGAACACGAATGGTTCAACTTCGATGCTCTGAATTTTGGTCCAGATCATCCAGCTCGGCAGATGCAAGATACATTCTACGTTGCTGGATACGAGAGAGTTGGTTCGCAAGGAGCTGCAGCAGATAAAAGCGACGTTTCAGATAGTGAAGGTAGCAGCGGCGTCACGCCTACTGAAGGTCTTATTTTGCGCACGCATACCTCTCCTGTGCAAAGCCGCACACTCTTAGCTAGGGGAGTGCCCGTCTATATTGCGTGCCCTGGCAAGGTGTATCGAACCGATGCTCTCGATAGCACACATACTCCAGTCTTCCATCAAGTGGAGGGCTTGGCGGTCGATAAACACCTCACAATGGAGCATCTCAAAGGTACGCTCGATCATTTTGCGAAAGCAATGTTTGGCCCTGAAGCAAAAACTCGGTTGCGCCCAAGCTATTTCCCTTTCACAGAGCCGAGTGCGGAAATGGATCTTTGGTTCCCGCAGAAGAAAGGCGGTGCAGGCTGGATTGAATGGGGTGGCTGTGGCATGGTCAATCCCGAAGTACTGAGAAACGCTGGTATTGACCCAAACGTTTACAGCGGATTTGCTTTCGGTATGGGCATTGAGCGCACGCTTATGCTTCGCCACGGGATTGCGGATATGCGCGATATGGTTGAGGGCGATGTTCGTTTCAGCAGCCAGTTCGGCACAACAGGAAGGGGTGCATGATGCCATTTGTACCTATTGATTGGCTAGCAGATCACGTAGAAGTGCCAGAAGATTTAACTGCATCGCAGCTTGCGGCAGATCTTGTGCGCGTGGGCTTAGAAGAAGAAGAAATTCACTCGTCAGATATCCAAGGTCCGCTCGTTGTAGGCAAAGTGCTCAGCCGTGAGCCGAAAGAGCAGACGAACGGCAAAGTAATCAACTACTGCCGTGTGGATGTGGGAGAGCATAATGATGCTCCAGGCACTGGAAAAGAGCCGAGCGAGCTTGCCAGCCGCGGAATTATCTGCGGCGCCCACAATTTTGACGCTGGCGATTATGTGGTTGTATCTCTTCCTGGCGCAGTGCTCCCAGGGGGATTTGAGATTGCTGTACGTAAAACCTATGGGCACATTTCTGACGGCATGATTTGCTCAGCCAGAGAGCTAGGAATCGGCGAGGATCATTCTGGCATTATCGTGCTCGCACATAGCGAAGAAGAGCGTATCGCTGCTGGCGTGCCGGAAATCGGCAAAAGCGTGATGAATTACCTCGGTCTTGGCGGCGACGTGCTGGAAATTAACGTGACGCCCGATCGTGGATACTGTTTCTCTATGCGTGGCGTTGCGCGTGAATTCTCGCATTCAACAGGTGCCCATTTTACTGATCGTGGTTTAGCAGAAAATGCTCGGGTGCCGCTTGCGCCAATTAACGGCAAGGGTTTTCCTGTGCTCGTGGAAGACTCCGCTCCAATTCGTGGCAGGCAAGGCTGCGATCGTTTTGTCACTCGCATTGTGCGTGATGTTAATCCGAATGCACAGTCGCCGTCGTGGATGCAAAAGCGTTTGATTGCGGCAGGTATGCGCCCGATTTCTCTCGCTGTTGATGCCACAAACTATGTGATGCTTGATTTAGGGCAACCGCTTCACGCCTACGATCTCGATAAACTTGAGGCGCCGATTGTGGTGCGTCGCGCGCGTGAAGGGGAGCGTTTACTTACCCTCGACGATGTGGATCGCGAGCTGAATACAGAAGATCTGTTGATCACGGATTCTCACGGCGGGCATGGCGCTCGCGTGATTGGTCTCGCAGGCACGATGGGCGGTTTCGATACCGAAATCACGCAGGAGACGCACAATGTGCTGATTGAAGCTGCACATTTCGATTCTGTATCTGTGGCTCGTATGGCTCGTCGTCACCGCCTGCCCTCTGAAGCGTCGAAACGTTTCGAACGGGAAGTTGATCCGATGCTTGCGCCAGTGGCAGCGCAGGCAGTCGTTGATATCTTGGTTGAATATGGCGGCGGCACAGCTGCTGAAGAAAATTTCGAGTTCAACGCCGTGCAGATGCCAACAAGCTACGAATTTTCTACGGCTGAAACAAAACGCTTGACGGGGCTGGATGTGCCAGTTTCGCGTCAGCGTGATTTGCTCACAGCAATTGGCTGTGAGGTTTCTCTTCCTGAAGGCGAAACGGATGATGAGAATGCGCAGACGCTTATCGTCACGCCTCCCACGTGGCGCCCAGACCTTACGGGTAACGCCTATTTTGTTGAAGAAATCGCTCGCCTTGTCGGCTTTGATGAGATTCCGTCAGTGGTGCCGTACGCTCCAGCAGGTAAGGGGCTTACAGTTACTCAACGCCGTAAACGTGAGCTAGCGCGAGCATTAGCGGAGCAAGGGTGGGTGCAAGTATTGAGCTACCCATTTGTGGGAAGCAGTGCATTCGATAAGCAGGGGATTGATAGTGACGATGAGCGCCGCAATGCGATTCGTCTGAAGAACCCGCTGCAGGAGGAAGCTCCATTTATGCGTACCAGTATTTTGGATTCCCTCCTCGCTACAGCGCAGCTCAACGTGGCACGCGGAAATCCGAATGTGGCAATTTTTGAGACGAGCATCGTCACTCGTCCATGTTCTATCCAGCCTGCGAAGGCACCAGATGTGGGAATGCGCCCGAGTGATTCTCAGCTTGCAGATCTGATGGCTGCGATTCCAAGCCAGCCTTATCACGTGGCTGGTGTGGCAGTTCCTGCAGCCGCTCCTGCATGTGCTGGCTTTGAAGCTGTAACGTGGGATTGGCGCGATGCGATCGAAGCGGTAAAAGGAGCTGCAGAATCGATTGGCTTAACCGCTTGTGCTCAGAATGCTGAATATGCGCCTTTCCATCCAGGGCGCTGCGCTGCTATTTCTGTGGCAGACGGTGTGCTTATCGGCTATGCAGGGGAGCTCGCCCCTCATGTGTGCGCTGCGTTTGATTTACCGAAGCGTTCAATCGCGTTTGAATTTAATGCCGATCTGCTTTTTGAAGCTCGCGGTGATGCCCCTATTTCTGTTGTTCCTGTGGATACTTTCCCTCCAGCTAAAGAAGATATTGCTCTTTTGCTGGATGCTGATATCCCAGCAGCTGAGGTTGCGCGAGTAATCGAGCGTTTGGCAAAGGATTTGCTAGAAGATCTGCGTTTGTTTGATGTATACACAGGCGATCAGATTCCGCAAGGTAAGAAGAGTTTGGCTTTTGCTTTGCGGCTGCGAAGTGACCATACGCTTACTGCTGATGAGACGGCGCGTGTGCGCAAGAAGATCGTAGGAGCTGTGAAGCATTTCTTTGGAGCTGAGCTGCGCGGATAGTCTCGCTGTATAGCTAGTTTCGCAGCATAGCTATTCGCGCAGCATAGCTAGTTTTGCTGCGCGGATAGTTTCGTTGAGCAGGCAGTTTCGCTACGCGGATAGTTTCGTTGAGTGGATAGTCTCGCATCTGTGTAGCTGCTGTGCTTTAGGCGAGAGCGTGGCAGCTACACAAAGCGGCATTGGGCTTGCTTGAGTGCTGCTAGGAGTATTGCGAGTGTTGCTAGAGGTATGCTACATCTGCGTATATCGCGAATACAGCGAATACTGCGCAGATCGTGCGGATCTCGAATATCACGCAGATTCGCAGATTATGCAGATCGCGTAGATTGCTCATATCGCATAGATTCACAGATCGCACATAGAGGAATTTAGTGCTTAGTCCTTAATACTTAGTACCTCATACTTCATACTAATCCAGATAAGAAAGAGTGCCTGCAGAAAGATTCTTCTGCAGGCACTCGCATTGTGTATAGACCTATTCACCTCTCATAGAGCAATCTTGATAGAGCAATCTTGATAGAGCAATCTTGATAGAGCAATGCTGATTGCGCTATGAGTTGTGTTTAGAGTACGCCAACGAGTTTAATTCCAGGGTTGAGTGTTTCATCTCCTTGCTCCCAGTGAGCTGGGCATACCTGCCCTGGATTTTCGCGCACGTAAGCTGCTGCTTTTACTTTGCGCACAAGTTCTGCAGCATTACGGCCAACGCCTTCCGAAGTAGTTTCGACGTACTGAATCACGCCGTCAGGATCCACAAGCACGGTTGTGCGATCTGCAGCGCCTTCACCTTTGCGCAGCGCTTCGAACGCAGCAGAAATTTCGCAGGTAGGATCGCCAATCATCGGGAACTGGATTTTTGCGATACGCGGCGAAGAATCATGCCATGCCATATGCGTGAAGTGCTTATCTGTGCTCACAGAGTAGATCTCAACGCCGAGTTCCTTGAATTCGTCATAATGCTCTGCCATATCTTCAAGCTCGGTAGGGCATACGAAAGTAAAATCAGCAGGGTAGAAGAAGAGAATATACCATTTTCCTTCAACGTCCTTTGAGGATACTTCAACGAACTCGTTGTTGAAATATGCTGTCGCACTCCATTGTGGTGCCTGAGTATTGATAAGAGACATAGTGCCCATCCTCCTTCATATATGTATGCACAATATGTGCAATCTTCCTTAGCAATGTTACCTATATAATCGGCAATGCGAATCTCGAGAGCTATAGTCAGAGGGTGGGAAGCGTCACGAATATTTAGCACGCATGAGATCGATAAAAAATATAGCAGTGTGTATAGTTATGCATGGTTGCATTGCTACTAGCGCAGTGCAGTGATTATGCATTAAGAAAGGCTCTTATGGCAGCGGATATTCCATTGACTCGAACTGCACGGCAAGCGCGCATTATCGATCTTATAGCCTCAGAAGTTATTTCTTCGCAAGGGCAGCTGCAGGAGCTTTTGAATGCAGAAGGTATCAGCGTCACTCAAGCAACTCTCTCCCGCGACCTTGAAGAGCTGCATGCATATAAGGAGCATTGCGCAAACGGTATACGTGCGTACCGTATTCCAGACCTTGAGCAGCTCTCCGAATCTGCGGCAGGTGCCCGTGCTCAGTTGGAGCGCTGGGCTGGAGAAGTGCTTATTTCCGTGCAGCCAGTGTTGAATCAGGTGGTGGTGCGTACTCCTCCCGGAGCGGCTTCGCTGCTTGCTTCCTCGATTGATCGCGCTGTTTTTGATGACGTCTATGGCTGTATCGCTGGTGACGATACTGTGCTCGTCGTCACTGCCTCAGAGCATCGCGCTCGCCGTCTTGCCCACGAACTTCTGGGGCTGGCTGGGCGCCGACGAAGCTAGACGCTTTCGTTTATACGCACATAAGAATTTATTTATTTATAAAACGCATATGAAAGAAGAATGATGAGTAATAAAGATCGTATTGTTTTGGCATACTCTGGCGGTTTGGATACCTCGGTTGCTATCGGCTGGATCGGCGAACAAACAGGGGCGGAAGTCGTCACTGTTTCTATCGACGTTGGCCAGGGCGGCGAAGATCTGGAAGTTATTCGCCAGCGCGCTCTCGATTGCGGAGCCGTGGAGGCTTATATTGCAGATGCAAAAGATGAATTTGCCAACGATTATTGTATGCGTGATTTGCAGGCTGGCGCTTTGTATATGGATGCTTATCCGCTTGTTTCAGCTCTTTCTCGGCCGCTGATGGTGAAGCATTTGGTGACGGCAGCTCGCCAGTTTGGCGGCACTATCGTAGCGCACGGCTGCACTGGCAAGGGCAACGATCAGGTGCGTTTTGAAAACGGTATTACGAGCCTTGCTCCAGATATTACGTGCCTTTCTCCTGTGCGCGATCTTGCGCTTACTCGCGAATTTGCTATCGATTACGCTATGAAGCACGATCTTCCTATTGAAACCACGCACCACAACCCCTTCTCAATCGATCAAAACGTGTGGGGGCGTGCAATTGAGACGGGATTCCTTGAAGATCTGTGGAATGCTCCAACGAAAGACGTCTACGTTTACACAGATGATCCAACGTATCCTCCGCTTCCAGATGAACTCGTGATTACTTTCGAACAAGGCGTTCCAGTAAAAATTGATGGTCGAAGCGTCACTCCTCTCGAAGCAATCCAAGAAATGAATAAGCGAGCTGGTGCTCAAGGTATTGGTCGCATCGATATTGTAGAAGACCGCATGGTTGGTATTAAGAGCCGCGAAATTTATGAATGCCCAGGAGCTATGGCGCTGATGACCGCCCATAAGGAGCTGGAGCGCGTGACGATGGATCGTGAGCAGGCGCGTTTCAAGAAGCAGGTTGCCGACCGCTGGGGTGAACTCGTCTATGAAGGGCAGTGGTTCAGCCCGCTCAAGCGTTCCCTCGATGCCTTTATTCTCGACACTCAAGAGTATGTGAGCGGCGATATTCGTATCGTTTTGCACGGCGGGCGAGCCACCGTCACAGGGCGCAAGAGCGAGACGTCACTTTACGATTTCAATCTTGCAACGTACGATGCAGGGGATTCGTTCGATCAGAGCTATGCAAAAGGTTTTATTGAGCTGACGGGACTTACCTCAAAGCTTGCAGCAGCACGTGATGTAAAGTTTGGTAAAGGCGAAGCAATGCCTAAACTCAAACTTTCCTAAGGATTGCGATGAGTGCATCTGAAACGATTGCCACTCTGCTCAATCACCGAACTGTTCGAGAATTTACTTCAGAGCCAGTGAGTGAGCAGACTATTCACACTCTTTTCGATGTGGCGATGCGAACCTCAACCTCTATGGGGATGCAAAATACATCGATTATTTGGGTGAAAGATCCGCAAAAACGCAGGCGCTTAGCTCAGATTAACGAGCAGGCATATGTGGCTGAAGCTCCTGTCTATCTCCTCTTTATTGCGGATCTGCATCGTATTCAGGGGATATTCCACGAGCGCGGGGTAGACGATCTGCCCCTGCGCACGATGGATCTTTATACGGCGGCTTTCACAGATGCGTGCTTGCAGGTGCAAAACGTTGTTGCTGCTGCCGAATCGCTAGGGCTTGGCGCCACGATTCTTGGCGGCGTGCTCAACAATCCTCCAGCGGTGATTGAGCTTCTCAATCTGCCTGAGCTTACTTTCCCTGTGCTGGGATTGATGCTTGGGCATCCAGCTCAGAAGTCAGCTCTTAAACCACGTATGCCTCAAGAGCTGCGCGTTATGATTGACGAATACCAAGAGCCAGAAAGCTGGTGCAACGCTTTGAGTGATTACGATCGCGAAATGTGCACCTATTACGATCTACGCAACGCTGGAAAGCATGAGCCGCCGTTTACTGATCAAGCTATTGAAAAATATGGGAGGGTGAAACCTCGGCGAGCTAGAATTATTGATGATCTTGCTCAACAAGGTTTCATCCCCGATTCTTCAAAGCTGGTGTAGCAGAAACCTGAGAATTAAGCATAATACAGCGGTCTATTTCGCAAGAGTATTGCGCGCTTATATAAAATCACTGATAGCGTACTTAGAAGTGAAGATACTTGAGCTGGAGTAAAGCAGTATGGGTATACGAAATCTCTGTGCGCATCTCGCTATTTCGTAGGTGTATTTGAACAATCTATTTTGGCAGTCGATAAATAATGTCGACAAATAATAACGCGGTCGATAAATAATAGAAAGCGAATAGTTGACGAGTTCTAAGATGCGCCTCTAGGAAGCGGTTCTCCTCGTAAATCGATTCCTAGATGTTCGTAAGCCGGTTTCGTCAAGAGGGCACACCATAGCGCACCAAAAATACCTATTGCCGCTGTGGCTCCAAGCCCTACTGCGAGGGAAGCCACCGCCGTCAATCCCGAAATAATAAATGGTCCGCACGCCGTGCCAACTGCCACAATCGCTTGCCAGACTCCGAGGAAACTTGCTTTATTCTTGCTTGGTGCAAGATCTGCGCCAGTCGTCATAATAATTCCAGAACCAAAACCATTGCCAAAGCCTAAGAGCGCTGATCCGACGACGAAACCAATTGGGCTGCGCCATGCGATCATAATGATAATGGCAAGAGGCATAATGGTAAGCGACGGAATAATTGCCCAGATACGCCCGCGTTTATCCATGAGTATGCCAGAAAATGCAAACATTGCTGCATCGAGAAGGGCAGTGACGGCGAAAGTTGCGGTGATGAAATGCTCAGGCAAGCCGAGAAAAGTGCCCCAAAGCGGGACAATGACGTTGCGATTGGCACGTAAGACGGTCAAAGCATTCATGCCAATGCCCATAACGAGCAAAGCAAACTTCGAAGTTTCCTTTTGCACATAAAAAGACTCGATAGATGCGGCGCTTCTATGCTGTGCGGTGTTCGTAATAGATTCGTTCGATTGGCTGATAGAATCTGCATGATTATTAGCCAAAAGCGCTTGCGAATCCTTACTTTCCTCAGGAGGTGTTTGAGGCGTCATAAAAGCTACGATAAATGCGAGCGATACGATAACGCATACCAGTTGAACAATAAATACGCTACGCAACGTCCAAAGAGTCAGCGCTCCTGTGGCGAGCAGCGGTCCTAGTAAATTTCCAATCCTGGTCATTCCTCCGAAAGTACTCAAGGCACGTGCACGATAAGCGGCAGGCACATTTTCTGCCATATATGTTTGTCGTGCAAGAGCCCAGATATTTGCCCCAATTGCGAGCATGAAGACGATGAGAACGAGAAGTATTCGTGCCATGAAATGTTTCCCGAGTGCGAGAGCAACAAAAGAAAGCACAAGTGCAGCTGCTGAAATAATAGATCCAGAAATAAGCGATGCGCGATCTCCGATACGGTTAATAAAACGCCCGATAAGAGGAGAAAGGAGCACTCCTACCGCTCCAAAAATACCCACAACAGCAGACGAACCAGCGCTGCTAAACCCAACAGTCAAAGCTGCTAACGCCAAGACGGGATTCACCGCGCCCCTTCCTGCTGAATAGATGACGCTCGGAATATAAATAGGAAGGGCGTATTTCCATAGAGGCGAATGAGCGCAGGGGGATTCGTTGTTCATCGTCATCATTGTAGACCTCGGGCAAGTAGTGAGCATATTGCCACAGCTGGAAAATTCAGTGGCACATAAGGGCATACTTTTGGCACAATCAGAGCTATGGCTGAACACATCGCATTATGGGGTGGGCGTTTTTCCGGAGCGCCTGCAGATGCTCTCACAGAGCTTTCTCGATCAACACATTTCGACTGGCGTCTTGCGCGTTACGATATTGCTGGCTCTCGGGCGCATGCTCGTGCTCTTGCTGCTGCTGGGCTTTTGAGTAAGGCAGAACTAGATAATATGCTGGCTGCGCTCGCAAAACTTGACGCAGCCGTCCGGGATGGAACTTTTGCACCAAGCCCTGATGATGAAGACGTCCATACTGCCCTCGAACGTGGTCTTATGCAATATGCAGGCGAGGAGCTTGGTGGAAAGATTCGTGCAGGGCGTTCACGAAACGATCAGATTGCCACGCTCATTCGTATATATTTACGTGATAGTGCGCGCATTATCGGCGATAAACTGCTTGATGTCGTTGCTGCGATTATCGATCAGGCTGAGGCTGCCGCAGATCGTGTGATGCCTGGGCGAACTCATATGCAGCATGCCCAGCCGGTGCTCGTCGCCCATCAGCTTCTGGCACATGCGTGGCCGATGCTGCGCGATGTTGAGCGCCTTCGTGATCTCGATAAGCGATTGGCGATTAGCCCGTATGGCTCTGGTGCGCTTGCAGGCAATACGCTCAGTATGGATCCGCAGGCTGTGGCACGCGATCTCGGTTTTGACGATTCGGTGTGGAACTCCATCGACGGCACTGCTGCACGGGATCTGGCTGCAGAATTTTCTTATGTGATGGCTCAGATTGGTATCGATATTTCACGTATCAGTGAAGAAATCATTATATGGAACACTAAAGAATTTTCGTTTGTGCGCCTTGATGACGCTTATTCCACAGGATCAAGTATGATGCCGCAGAAGAAGAATCCAGATGTGGCAGAATTGGCGCGTGGTAAAGCTGGGCGATTTATTGGCGATTTAGCAGGTCTGCTGAGTACCCTTAAGGGCTTGCCGCTCGCTTATGATCGCGATTTGCAGGAAGATAAAGAGCCCGTATTCGACCAGATTGATCAGTTGTTGGTGCTTTTGCCAGCTGTCTGCGGCATGATTGCTACAATGCAGCTTAATTACGAGCGTATGGCAGAGCTTGCTCCTCAAGGTTTTTCTTTGGCGACCGATATTGCTGAATGGCTCGTCAAGCGTGGCGTGCCGTTCCGCAGTGCGCATGAAATCGCTGGTGCGTGTGTGGCGGCTTGCGAAATGCGTGGAATTGAACTTTGGGATTTGACGGATGACGATCTGCACGATATTGACGAGCGTCTAGATCCTGCTGTGCGCAGCGTGCTCACTGTACATGGGTCCGTAGAGGCTCGTGATGGTAAAGGCGGTACTGCGCCTGTACGAGTTGCTGAACAGCTTATTGCAGTGAATAATGCGTTGGCGCAGGAGCGTTCCTTCACGCAATCTCGCATTCAGCTTGCTTGAGTGGAAGCTGCGCATACTATGTGCAGCTAAGGACGCATAGGCAAGGAAAGCAGAATGCCAACAAAGATAGCGAGATAAAGGGAAATGCAGACGAGGGAAGCGTGGTAATGCGGTCTGGATATAGGCGTTTCTTGGGGAAGAGATGCGCGTGCTGAGGCGTCACTTCATATACCTGTAAAAATCGTGAAAAGTATATATTCTCGTACGGCTTATCTAAGCTCGGCTTGCGAAACTTGCATACTTGGTGAGGCGAGTTTCCTCAGGCACAATAGAATATGAACGAGTATTAAGTATCCGCACAAGAAAGAGAGATTATCGTGGCAGACGTGATCGATGAATTGGAATGGCGTGGGATGATTGCGCAAACCACGGATTTGCCAGCACTGCGTGAGGCACTCAATGCTGGACCAGTCACATTCTATTGTGGTTTTGATCCAACGGCTCCGAGTTTGCATCACGGGCATCTCGTTGCCGTGAAGCTTATGCGTCATCTGCAGCTGGCAGGGCATAATCCTCTTGTGCTCGTTGGAGGAGCGACGGGGTTAATTGGTGATCCGCGAGAAAAAGGCGAGCGCACACTCAATGAGCGTGACGTTGTGGCCGGTTGGGCTGATTCCCTTCGTCACCAACTTGAATCACTGCTCGATTTCGACGGCGAGCATGCTGCGCGCACGGTGAATAATCTCGATTGGACGCAGTCGATGACAGCAGTTGATTTTCTGCGTGATTTAGGTAAATACTTCCGCGTTGGCACTATGCTTAATAAAGATATTGTGGCGCGTCGGCTTCAATCGGATGAGGGTATTTCCTATACAGAGTTTTCTTATCAGATCCTTCAAGCTAACGATTTCTTGGAGCTTTATCGCCGTTATGGGTGCACACTCGAAGTAGGCGGCAATGACCAATGGGGAAATATGGTCGGCGGAATGGATTTGATCCGTAAAGTTGAGGGAGCGCCTGCTCACGTGCTTACGAATCAGCTGATTATGAAATCAGACGGCACAAAGTTCGGAAAAACTGCTGGTGGAGCAGTGTGGCTCAATCCAGATATGCTCAGCCCGTATAAGTTCTATCAGTTCTGGCTCAATACCGAAGACGCAGACGTGATTCGTATGCTCAAAGTTTTTACCTTCCGCTCACGTGAAGAAATCGAGGCGCTTGAGCAGGCTCTTTCAGAAAACCCTGGTGCTCGTGAGGCTCAGCGAATACTCGCGCAAGACGTCACTACATGGGTTCATGGAGCGCAAACAATGAAACGCGTTGAGGCTGCATCGCGTGTGTTCTTCGGCAAAGAAGATCCTCATGTTCTTGACGCCGATACTTTGCGTGATGCTGTTGCTGAAGCTCCTCGGGGAATAGGCGAGGTGGGGCAGAGTGTGGTTGATGTACTTGTTGCATTAAAACTTGAGCAGGGCTTTGGTGCTGCGCGGCGCACTCTTTCTTCGGGGGGTGTTTATATCAACAATGCGAAGGTTGAGAGTGTGGATCGCGTAATCGAGCAAGCCGATGTGCTTGCTGGAGGCGTGGTGCTTATGCGCAAGGGAAGAAAGAACCTTGCTGTGCTTGAGATAGATAAATGATAGATAGATTGAAATAGATAGGTTGAAATAGATAAAGCAAAAGAAATGCTCATGCATTATATGTGCAGAAAATTGTATGTGCAGAAAATAGCAGTAAAGAGAGCATTCGACGATTCCTCGGCGGTCAGCATCGCCAGCATCGTATGTTGCGAGAATAGGCATATATAGGAAATGCGTTGCTAACAGCTGCGTTTATATGCCTGAATAGGTCGATGTATATCAATAGTGTGTCTTGATTATTGCATGAGCATTTCTCAATAAAAGCGCTGTATCTGAGGCGGTAAGCCTGCGGTGCAGCGCTTTTATATATGCGGCGTTTTGTGTGTCAAGCTAGATTGCTGTGAAACCTGTCGATTAAGAGAAAAACCGCGTTGTGATAGTGTTTTCTCTACTTGTGAGAAGGGGCACGGTCTCGTAGTTTGACCTCGATAGATGATCCGCATAAAGTATTTACTTGTTGCGAGGGAGTCAACAAAAATCACTGGAAATTTTCCAAGATTTTTTGCGGTCAAAATCGCCTAGCAAGCTGTGAAAATAGCTAAGCTAGCCGCCTTGACAAGGTGGAACAAAGGAACTTATTATTGAGTTCCGTCCCACTGGGAGATCTTGATTATATCAATTATATCAGGTGAACTCGGTTGTGGGTGTGTTGTTTGGTGTCTCAATAGTGTGTCAGCTTTTTACTGATTTTGTT
>ERZ1034969.577-NODE-577-length-20617-cov-5.871316_pt1 | contig 20617 bp, 18 predicted proteins | sample MGYA00520624_ERZ1034969 | MGnify/ENA primary metagenome ERZ1034969 (study PRJEB33766, sample SAMN09781776) | gut metagenome | biome: gut microbiome | host: Homo sapiens | place: Madagascar | study: EMG produced TPA metagenomics assembly of the PRJNA485056 data set...
GAGCAGGGGACTCATAATCCTTTGGTTCTCGGTTCGAATCCGGGTGGGCCCACCATCAGGAAACATTGGCCGTCACTTCGAGTGGCGGCTTTTTTATTTGAGCGTCCTTCTTTGATGTGAGCGATATTGCGCGCATCAAAGTGTTGCTGCATTCTAAAGCTATATATACTTGCAGCTTTGGCTCTGTTGGCTATATACAGCCCGTTTGCTGGTTTATGCAACCCTCATTCTGACGGTGCTTGCTCTTCTCTTTGAAGCGGAAGCAGCGAGCAATTTCGCAAAAAATAAGCCACCTGCGATGGCGCAGGTGGCTTATTTAGCCGATGGATGGAATGCGGGGTTATTTAACTTCTTTACGGAAACGCTTAGCCTTTTTAAGCGATGGGCGTTCTTCGTCGATTTGCTTCATCGTGATAATGGTCATAACGATGAGTACGATGTTGATAAGGCATGCAGGGCTGATGATGTGAATCATGAAAAGAGCAACAAGTTCAATAGCGATAGAAATGCCCAGCAGAGCGTACATAAGGCCGTTTACAAACCCATTGCTAGCGCGGTCGTACATCCAAGCAAAGCCCTTAAGATTGAGGATTACGCTAGCTACAGCAGTCCATAGGCAAACCAGTGCCTCAATGCGGACAAGGGTGGCAAGACGATAGCCGTTGTATTCCCAACCGCCAGTAGCTCGAAGCTCCCAGTCGGTAAACGTTTCGCCGGAAAACCAACCAAGCAATGTACAGGCAAGGCCCCAAGCCAAAAGGATCATTGCGTAGATAAAGTAAGCATTCCAAATATGATGCATCTTGGTGCGAAGGGGAGTCATAGGGTAGCCATCGTCGCCGATCTTGGTGCCATCCTCTGTGTACCAGATTTCCAGAGGTTTTTTCTGGGGTTTATCTTTTTCCTTCTTTTGTTTGTCCTTCTTATTGAAAAGTGCCATGTACAGCCTTCCTAAAAGGGTGACGCGAAAATACCGAGTTTCAATTCTATATGAACCTCGGATAAGTACAGTCGAGCGAGTGCTCTTATCCGAAGAAAGACAGAACTTACAGTAAGGGATTCATGCCGATGCAAAAGCGGCAGGTTATAGCCGTATAAGGATGCAACCCGTTGCTTTCGTATATGGAGAAATAGACTAGGTAGATAATCAGCCAACGTGATTTTGCATCTTGGCAACCTGGTGATTTTGGGCAAAACAGGATGCTTGATGTCTTGATAGAGTAGGGGGGGGCAGTCAAACGTGCGCTTACAAAAAAAGGGGAAGCATTTGCTTCCCCTTTTCCCGGAATCTAGCCAAGATAACTCTTGGTTGAAAGAGTCAGAACTAGTCGAGCTTAGAGCCAGCGATCCAGGTCTGGTACTCGAGAGTACCGTCATGATCCTCAACGCCCTTAGCGATGGTGATGCGCTGTACGGTAGGAGCGCCTTCCTCAAGCCACATAGCGCGGCAGTCGCGATAAAGGAGTTCGGTAGGACCATAAGGAGAATCCTCGAAGTAACCGTCGCCACCGAAGATCTCGAGCATCTCGTCGGAAACGAGACGAACGGTGTCGATGGAGAACAGCTTGCAGATTGCAGCCTTCTCGGATACGTACTCGCCGTTGTTGTCCAGATCGAAGTCATCGCAGAAGTCGATGATGGTGCAGCGAAGAGCATGGATCATCATCTGCATGTTAGCGAGCTTTACGCGGATAGCCTGACGCTTGATGATCGGCTTACCGAAGGTAACGCGGTCGCGAGCACGAGCGATAGACATCTCGAACATACGCTGAGAAATACCGAGGTTAGAAGTTGCGATGTGTACGCGGGAAACCGCGAGAGAGTGCATAGCAACCTTCATGCCCTCGCCACGCTTGCCGAGCATCAATTCGGGTTCGAGCTCAACGTTGGTGAACTTCAGGCCGGTGTGACCGGAGCCACGGCAGCCCATCATGTGAGGCATAGGAACGAGTTCGAAGCCAGGACGATCCATAGGAACGAAGAAGGCGGACAGACGATCGTCGCCCTGCTTGTCAGGATCGGTTACGCAGATTACGTAAGAGAACTGAGAGCAGTCGGTGTGAGAAATGAGCCACTTCTCGCCGTTGAGGATCCACTTACCCTTTTCTTCGTCCCATACAGCGGTGGAGTGCAGGTCAGCACCGGTGCCGCCAGACTTCTCGGTCAGAGCGAAGTTGGTGAAGATGGTCTTGTCCTGGAAGAGAGGCATGTACTTCTCTTTGATCTCGGGCTGACCGAAATCGTTGAGGATGCGCCAGTTCAGGTCAGATGCATAGTGCATATGCATACGCATGCCCGAAGGACCACGGGAGAACTCTTCCTGAACCTGCAGGATTTCCTTCTCGGAGAGGCCCCATCCACCGTACTCTACAGGGAGAGAGTAACGATAGATGTCGTTGTCGATGTTGGACTGGTAGAACTTCTCGGGGAACGTGTTGGTTACCTCGATCTCCTTCTGCCATTCGGTGTAAGGACCTTCGACCATGTCGCGAACCTTCTTGAGGTACGCCTTAAACTGCTCGTCGGTGATGGTTGCATTCGGATTCATAAACCCTCCTAATCGGTTTGTGAATGGAACCTTTCGGTTCCTGATTAACCCTTATGCGGCAGATTCCGGATATTCCGCTACAAGCAGTTTAGCATTCTCGCGTTAAGAGGTGTCCAATAGGATATGCACAATCTAAAAACTTCTATCTATAGGCTTGCTCTATCGTTCAATTTTGAGTAATTTCGCTCGACAGCGCCTCACCTCGCAAGATGTTTTATACATAAATTAGTAGTAATTCCAGACGGTTCGATTCACTAGTTTTTATTGACTATTCGTGATCACGTTCACATACATTTACGGAAATGGCATCAGGGCTGAAAATCAATAGATCTGCCCTATGGAAATCTGCAAGATGAATCGGTAATTTTTTACTCCATCTATCTTTTTCCTATTGGACAGCTTTGTTCTTGCGATTAAACTCAACTACAGCAGAAAGTCCGTTTTCTGGCATGCAATCATGTCAGAACTAGTTCGTTTGCCCTTGGAAGGGGCGGGCGAGGAGAAGGAGAAGATTATGGATTTTGCTCTCACCGACGAGCAGGAACTTCTTGTTGAGTCCCTCAAGGAGTATGCAGACCGCTACTTCGACGATGAGTCCGTACGTCAGATGTATGAAAACCACCAGGTTAGCGCCGAGGCCCAGGACGCATATCGCGACGCAGGCTTCCCCTTCATGGGCCTTCCCGAAGAGGTTGGTGGCATTCCTACGGACCACGTAACCCTGGGTCTCATGACTGAGAAGCTCTATGAGTTCACTGGTGCTATGACTCCCTTCATGACCGGTATGCTCGCTTGCGCTGACCTTGCAGAGTTCGGCACTCCTGAGCAGTCCGCAGTTATCATGGAAGAGTACGAGAAGTCCGGCCAGTCCGTTGCTGCTCTCTGCCTCTCTGAGCCCGCTGCTGGTTCCGACAACATGGGCATGACCATGACCTCTAAGAAGCAGGCTGATGGTACGTATGTTCTGAACGGTCAGAAGACTTGGGTTACCAATGGTGCTGACGTTCCTTACTACATCGTTATCTGCAAGGACGAGGAGCCTGCTCGCGAGAACAACAAGATGTCTCTCTGGCTTGTTAAACGCGAGACCGAGGGTGTTTCTACCGCTCACCTGACCAAGCTCGGTCAGCACACCGTTCCTTTCGTTGACGTATTCTTCGACAATGTTGTTGTCGAAGAATCCCAGCGCATTGGTGAAGCTGGTGCTGGTTGGCTGCTGCTCATGAAGAACTTCGAGTTCGAGCGCTGCCTCGTTGTTGCTCAGGGTCTTGGCCTTGCTCAGGCTGCTCAGAACGATGCTATCGCTTACGCTAAGGAGCGCATCGCTTTCGGTAAGCCGATCATCACCAACCCCCGTGTTCAGGGCCTCATCGAGCAGAACGAAATCATGCTTCAGCAGACCCGTCATTGGCTGTACTATTGCCTCTGGAAGCTCGATCAGGGTCAGTCCATCAACGCTGACATCGCTATGCTGAAGTCTTGGGGCACTCGTGCTCATCTTCAGATTGCTGATAATGCAATTGAGGTATACGGCGGCCTCGGTTATACTGAGGAAGTTCGTGTTGGTCGCATTTGGCGTGACCTTCGTGGTAATATGCTCGCTGGCGGTACGTGTGAGGTTATGGACTACATCGCCGGTCGTGCAATTCCTAAACTGTATAAGTAACCCTACGCGCACTGCTGCACGTAACTCCCGTTTGTATAGGTAATACAAGGAGAATAGGAGCAAGAAAGTTATGAAAATTGTTGTCGCAGTTAAAGTAGTAGCTGACGACCAGGACATCTTCGTCGCTGGCGATCGTACGCTTGACTACTCTAAGGCTCATCAGGTCATCAGCTCTTACGACAAGAACGCTATCGAAGCTGCAGCTCAGCTCGCTGCTGCTAACGACGGTACCGTTACTGTTATCAGCGCTGCAACCTCCAAGGCTACCGACGCTAAGCTGAAGAAGGATATCCTTTCTCGCGGCGTTGACGAGCTCATCATGGTTACCGATGATGCTTTGGCAACCGCTGACTCCTTCGCAACCGCTCAGGTTCTGAAGGGCATCGTTGAGGACAAGGTTTCCGATTACGACCTGATCCTCACTGGCGACGGTTCCGCTGACTTCTATGCTGGTCAGGTAAACGTTCAGCTCGCAGCTGCTCTTGGTGTACCCACCATCAACGAAGTTACCTCTATCGCTGCTGAAGGCGACAAGGTTGTTGTTGAGCGCACGCTCGAAGATGAAGTTGAGGAGATCGAGGTTCCCCTCCCCGCAGTTATTGCTGTATCTCCTTCCATCGGTGAGCCTCGCATCCCTGGCATGCGTGAGATCCTCGCAGCTGGCAAGAAGCCTTCCACCGTTGACGAGCTTGCTGGTGGCGTAGACGCTAAGATCGAGATCGAGGAGACCAAGGCTCCCGAGCTCGCTCCCCGTAAGCAGCAGATCTTCGAAGAAGGCGACATCGACGCATTTGCGGCGGCTGTTGCTGAGGCACTCAAGTAGAGATAAGGCGGTTCTAAAACATGAAAGCATTTGTTCTTGCAGAATCTACCGATGCTCAGCGTGCTCTCTGCGCTGGTGCTCGTACCATCGCTGACGAAGTAGTACTCGCAGTTGTTAAAGGTGCTCCTCTCACGGGCGTTGCCGACAAGGCATACGACGTAGAGCTTCCCGAAGGCCAGCCCGTTGAGAATGCCGCTGCTGGCGTTCAGGCTGCCTATGAAGCCGCTCAGCCCGACGTTGTGCTCGTTGAGCCTACTCCCCGCAACAAGATCCTCGCTGGTCTTCTTGCTGCTAAGCTTGGTACCGCTGTTGTTTCCGACGTTACCGCATTCGACGGCGACGTTGTAACCAACATGTACTTCGGTGGCCTCGCTGCAAACAAGCAGAAGGCAACTGGCGCTAAGGTTTACACCGTAGCTGGTACCGCTTTCGCTGACGCAGAGGCAACTGGTTCCGACGATGTTGAGACCATCGCTTATGCTGCTCCCGAGAAGGCTCTCGTTCTTCGTGGCACCAAGGCTGTTCCCCGCGAGGGCGCAGACCTCACCAAGTGCGACGTTGTTGTTGGTGCTGGTCGTGGCTTCGCTGAGGAAGCTGACCTCCAGATGGCTCGTGATCTTTGCGCTAAGGTTGGCGCTGAGCTCGGTTGCTCTCGTCCTCTGGCTGAGAACGTTGATTGGCTGCCCCGCAACCTCTACATCGGCGTTTCCGGTCTGCAGCTTGCTCCCAAGGCTTACATTGCTCTCGGCATTTCCGGCCAGATGCAGCACATGGTAGGCGTTCAGGGTGCTGACACCATCATCGCAGTTAACAAGGATCAGAACGCACCTATCTTCAAGCAGTGCGACTACGGTATCGTTGGCGATATCTACAAGGTTCTTCCTGCCTTGATCGAAGCGCTGTAAAAGCGTATTATTGCAGGGCGCAGTTTTCTGCGCCCTGTTTTTTTGTTCACACTCTGAAAGGAACAGCATGTCCGATTTTGACGCGATTGTCGTCGGTGCTGGCTGCGCAGGTTCTGTTGCTGCCTACACCCTCGCATCCGCAGGCAAGTCGGTTCTTGTCGTTGAGCGTGGTCAGTACGCTGGCGCCAAGAACATGACCGGTGGCCGTATCTATACGCATTCGCTGGCCAAGGTATTCCCGAACTATCAGGAAGCTCCTTTGCAGCGCAAGGTTACTCATGAGCGCATTTCGCTTATGTCGCCTAACTCCAATTTCACTATTGACTATGCAGCCCGTGAGCTCGAAGAGGCTGGTAAAGAGTCCTACACTGTATTGCGTGGCCCCTTTGATCAGTGGCTGGCAGAGCAGGCTGAAAATGCCGGTGCTGAATTTATTTACGGCATTGCAGTTGAAGACCTCATTATTGAAGATGGCAAGGTAAAGGGCATTCTCGCATTTGGTGACGAGATTACTTCCGATGTTGTAATCCTCGCTGACGGCGTCAACTCCCTCCTCACTTCCAAGGCTGGTCTTTCCAAGAAGGCTCCTGCTATTCATCAGGTTGCTGTTGGCGCTAAGGAAACCATCGAGCTTCCTGCCGATGTTGTTGAAAGCCGCTTCCTTTGCAATCCTGGCGAGGGCGCTTCCTGGCTCTTCGCTGGTGACTGCTCCAATGGCATCATCGGTGGTGCATTTGTTTATGCTAACCAGGAATCTGTTTCTGTTGGCATTGTAGCCACCATGAGCGAAGTTCTTAAGCAGGACATCCCTGTTTATCAGATGCTTGAGAACTTCAAGAACCGTCCGGAGATCAAGCCTCTTATCGCTGGCGGCAAGACCGTAGAATACTCTGGCCACGTTGTTCCCGAAGGCGGCATCAAGATGATGCCTGAGATCATTGGTGACGGCGTTGTTGTTGCTGGTGATGCAGCTATGCTGTGCATGAACCTCGGCTACACCGTTCGCGGCATGGACCTTGCTGTTGAGTCTGGCGCTATTGCTGCTAAGGCTGTTATCAAGGCTCTCGATGCTGGTGATACCTCCAAGGCTGGTCTTGCTGAGTACAAGACTATGCTCGACAATTCCTTCATCATGCGTGATATGAAGATGTACGAGGATGCTCCTGAATTCCTCGAGAACTGCCCTGGCATGTTCCGTGGTTATCCTGAGATGATCCGCGACATCATGACCCCGCTCTTCAAGGTTGACGGCGAACCTCGCCAGCACGTTATGAAGCTTGCGCTTCCTCCGGTTAAGCGCCAGGGTCTGTTCAAGCTCGCTAAGGTTGCTATGAAGGGAGTGAAGGCACTGTGATCGACATCACTGTTAACGTCGACGAGAAGCTTTCCCTCAACAAGTTTGAGGTCGACGAAGAAAACGCTCATATCAAGATCAAGGAAGGCGTTAAGGCTTCCGATCCTGAGTTCCAGAAGCTCGTTATGTGCTGCCCTGCAGCGCTCTACAAGATGCCCGCTGAGGGCGACGAGCCCATTTTCGACTATGCTGGTTGCCTCGAGTGCGGTACGTGCCGCATGATTTGTGGTGAAACCATTCTCGAAAAATGGGAGTATCCTCAGCCTACCATGGGCGTTCAGTATCGCTTCGGCTAGGAATTTTTCGCATAAGCGTACAATCGTTCCTTGATTGCATTAGCGACCTACCAACGGTAGGTCGCTTTTTTTTTATGTCTTAGCAAGCAGCTATTCTTCTCTAGGTTATTTTCAATGAGGTCAGATCGGGCTCCATGACATGAGTGCTTTCTTGATGTTTCCAATAAATCGCATGCATTATTAAATATTGCATCAAATTATTAAACCTATAAGCATCAGTTATAATAGGGTTGTATTCGCATTATTCGAATGAATTAGAAGTCTTTAAACGGCAGGTCTAACATAAATACGTCTTGATCCGTCGTTTTCATCAGGGGATCTCGCATGGTTCAAGCATTCCATTGAGGGAAAAGCGAGAGGAAGGGGAAGTTATGAGCGCAGCAAAGCAAGCAACTAAGTACTTGTTCGCAATTGCGACAGTGTACATGTGTTATTTAACACACGGCGTTCAGGCGATTATCTTCAGTCAAAACCAGGTGAACTTCTACACGCAATGGGGTTTCACCGACGCAACGGCAGGTGCCGCTGCGGTATCAACGGCAATCATGTGGGTTGGAATTGGTAAGTTCATTAGTGTTTGGATCGGAGGCGAAATCTCTGACCGCATTGGCCGTAAGATCATGGCAGTTGGCGGTGGTGTTCTTTACATCATTTCGTTCGTGATCATGCTCGTTACCGACAACGCTACGGTCGCATGTGTGGCAGGTTTCCTTTCCGGTGTTGCCACTTCTGGTTTCTGGGATGGTTCGCTTTACCCTGCAATTGCTGAAGCAAATCCCAAGTATTCTGCATCTACCACGATCGGCATCAAGCTGGTTATCTCCATTTCCGGTATCGTTTATCCTCTGTTCGTAGCTATGAACAGTGGTGCTAACTGGCACATCAACGTTATGATTCCTATCGTGATGTCCGTTATCGCTACCATCATGGCAATCTGCACTCCGTTTGTTTATGACGACGAGCGCAAGATCGCAGCCTCCGACGGCGATGAAGAGGGCGCAAAGAACAAGGCTCAGGAAGAAATCCAGGCAGCCAAGGACGCTATGCTCGAGCAGCCCAATGCTATGGTTAACGCTTGCACGCTGTTCTTCGGTTTCCTAATCATGTTCATCATGTACGGCGCACAGCAGTACACCAAGCAGTTCGGTATCACCAACCTTGGTCTTGATGCAACCACCGCAGCAGGCTTGACTTCGATCTATACTACTGGTTCGGTAATCGCTGTATTGTTCTGGGCTTGGATGATGGGTAAGCTTCGTTGGACCCCGATCAAGGTTATCCTGATCGACTCCATCTTGGCTGCTTGCGCATTGGCTTTGGTTATCATCGCTCTGCCTCTCAACCTTGGTGCAGGCGTTGTGTACGTGGCAATCGCCGTTCTCGGTTTCTCCGCTGCTGGCGGTATGCTTCAGACGGGCGTTACACTTCGTCAGATGATGTGCCCCGGTCCTCGTGGTCGTAACGTAGGTATGTACTACACCTTCATGGGCTTCGCATCGGTATTCCTGCCCTTCATCGTTGGCAGCATGACCAAGTCCGTTGGCGAGGGTAGCGCAGTTTGGATCATGATGGTTCTGCTTCTCGTTGCCGCAATCGTAAGCATCTGCATGTCCCTGTATGTAATTTCTCGCTTCAAGAAGCAGTTCGGTTACAGCGCCATGGAAAAGATGCACGACTAAACACATAGCGTTCATGAGAATATTCATGTGCTGATGGAAGGGCTCCAGGAAACTGGAGCCCTTTTCGTTTTGAGTCGCAATGACTGCCGCGATCAACGCAGTAACCGAAATGATGCATGATGGTATAGCGATATGGAGATGCATAAATGAGTGTTATGCCGATCGTAGAATTGAACTTGTTGGCATAAAGCAAAAGAATGGCTTATAGGTTAAGCTTGATTTATCGGATTTACGCTATAATTAACATCGTTTTGTCTTAGGTGGAGGCGCGTAGAAGCATGAATCTGTCCCAGCTTTATTATTTTCGTAAACTGGCCGAATTGCAGCACTATACAAAAGCTGCCAAAGAGCTTTTCATTACGCAACCCACCCTTTCTGGCTCCATTTCCTCTCTTGAGCAAGAGCTGGGCGTTTCCTTATTCCAAAAAGCTGGGCGTAATGTGGAACTCACTAAGTACGGTGCGGAGTTTCTTAAGTACGTAAATGCTTCGCTGGAGCAACTGGATAAGGGTATTGCCATAATGAAGGGATATTCTGGTGAAGGTGATGGCGGCGTGATCGATCTTGGCTGCATCATCACGCTTCAGACGGAGTATCTTCCTCGTTTGTTGAACGGCTATTCGACGGTTAACGAGCGAAAAACCGAATTCAACATCAACCAGAAGCCTTCTCAAGATTTGCTTTCCGGCATTGTTGAGGGGAAGCATGATGTTGCCTTCTGTGCTTTTGATGCCGGTTTCAGCGATAAGCTCCATCGGATTCCTGTTGTTGAGCAGCGCTTGGTCGTTGCCATGAGCCCGTCTTCTTCTTTGGCATCTAAGCCATACTTGACGCTTAGCGATCTGAAGGGCGAGTCTCTTATTACCTATCGAGGGGAAGTGCCTCTCGGAAAATCGGTGAAGAATTTGCTCGATGGGTTTGAAATCGACGATGTTCGCTATGTGTATGAGGATGAGTCTATACTTGCGGGTTTTGCTGCGAATGGCTCCGATCTGGCATTGATGCTCGACACATTTTTCCCTCACACGATGGAAGACATTGTCGTAAAGCCCTTGTACAACAACGAGCTGGAAAAACGTCAATACTGCCACACGATCTATCTCGTTTATTGCGATAAGAATTATCGTCCGTACTGCGTGGAACACTTTATTGAGTACGTACGTGGGCATCAGCTCGATCGATCTGCCTCACCGAGCATTTACATCGATTAGGGTTGCACCGGTCTTGTTTTCGCGTGAAGCATGTAGTCGAGCCGGGTTGCAGATTGCTTGCGAAGCAGAATCTTGCGAGCATGAGTTGCGCCGTTGTTTGTGTTTTCATGCGCGGTTTGTAAGTATGCCCCGGCACGTTCGGTTGCATTGCTCGCATACGGTACAATGAATCGTTATGATTTTACAGCTTGAACACATCACCAAATCCTTTGGTTCCCGCGTCCTGTTTTCGGACGTCACTTTTCGTTTGGAAGAGTACGATCGTCTTGCCCTTGTTGGCCCGAATGGCGCTGGTAAAACCACTATGCTCAATATCATTACCGGCAAAGAGGATGCCGATGATGGTCGCATTATCTTGGCGAAGGGCGCAAAACTCGGATACCTAGAGCAGGAAGCCATTGAAATGGGGGAGCGCTCTATTTTCGAAGAGGTGCTCTCTGCTCAGCACGAAATCTTGAATCAAGAACGCCACATGCGCGAACTGGAAACTTCGTTGGGTGAAAACCCCACCGGGCAACAGCTTGCCTCATACGGGCGCGCTCGTGACCAGTATGAGGCTATGGGCGGTTATCAGCTTGAATCGCGCGTGCGCTCGGTTCTCTTCGGCTTGGGCTTTGGCGAAGACGATATGGATCGCATGACTTCTGATTTTTCCGGTGGTTGGCAGATGCGCATCGCATTGGCAAAACTCCTTACGCGCAATCCCGAAGTGCTCCTTCTTGACGAGCCTACCAATCACCTTGACCTTGAAAGCGTGAAGTGGCTGGAAGGCTTCTTGCGCAGTTATTCGGGAAGCGTGATTGTGGTAAGTCACGACCGCGAATTTCTGGACAACATGGTTGATCGCGTTGCCGAGATCGATTTGGGTCATGTCCAGCTCTATAAAGGCAATTACTCTGCTTATTTGACGCAACGTGAAGAGCGTCTTGAATTGCTGCGCGAACAAGCGCAGAAGCAGCAAGAGGAAATTGCTCACATGGAGGCCTTCATCGAGCGTTTTCGCTATAAGGCAACGAAAGCCAAACAGGTGCAGGATCGTGTGCGCAAGCTTGAGAAAATGGAGATCATCCAGGTACCCCCTGAGCGCAAGAGCGTACACTTCAATTTCCAACAACCACCACGTACGGGCGATCTGGTGGTGGAAACCACGGGCTTGTGCAAGTCGTTTGGATCAAAGACGGTCTACGATGGTTTGGATCTGTCTTTGTACCGCGGGGAAAAGGTCGCATTGGTTGGTCCTAACGGTGCGGGAAAGTCTACCCTGCTGAAGATGATCGCTGGCGCTCTAGAGCCTGATGCGGGAACAATAAAATACGGTGCCCATGTGAGCAAAACATACTTTGCTCAGCACCAGCTCGAGGAGCTGCATCCTGGCAATACGGTTTTTGAGGAGCTGGATGGCGCGGCGCCTGGTTGGAGCATTTCTCAGGTTCGAACACTGCTGGGTGCTTTTCTGTTCCAGGCAGATGCGGTAGACAAGAAGATTTCTGTCCTTTCTGGTGGCGAAAAGTGCCGCTTGGCTTTGGCCAAGATGCTTGTTGCTCCACGTCCCTTGCTTTGCCTTGACGAGCCTACGAACCATCTTGATATCGCGAGTGCGGATATCTTGGAGCAGGCTTTGAAGCAGTTCGAGGGAACCATCCTCCTTATTACGCATGACAGGCATCTGATTCGATCCGTAGCCAATCGCATTATTGAGGTAAAGCCTGGTCAGGTAACCTCATTTGCTGGCGACTATGATTACTACCTATACAAAACCGGACAGGAAGATACTCGTAGTGCGGTTGATGGCATGCAGGAGCGTCCCTCTAAGGCGGCTCCCGCTGCCGCTTCCTCTGCGGCTTTTGCAAAGGCCTTTTCGAAAGAAGGATCATCTAAGAAGTCCATGACGGCGCCTCGCGGCTCTGCCCCTAAAACCAAGGAGCAAAAACGCGCCGAGGCAGAGGCTCGCAATCGCGCTTATGCCGCACTGAAAAACCAACGCAAGCGTGTAAAGGAGCTCGACAAGATCATTGAGCGCGAAACCGCTCGCATGGAAGAGATCATGGCGCTGTTGGCTGATCCTGATTTCTACACGAACGAAGACTCTTCGAGCGACGTCATAGCCGAGCATGCGAAGCTGAAGCAATCGCTTTCCGCCCACGAGGAAGAGTGGATCATGCTCTCTGAAGAAATCGAGGAAGAGATGAACAAAGGACTCGATGCGTAATGGCGCTCGATTTGCATGTGGTGCTATTTGAACCGGAAATTCCTCAGAACGCGGGCAACATTGCCCGTACCTGTGCGTGCACAGGCGCAACGCTGCATTTGGTAGAACCGATGGGGTTTCGCTACACCCAGCGTAACCTTGCCCGTGCCGGTCTCGATTACTGGGATAAAGTGACTATCGTTCGTCATCCTTGCGTAAGCCAGTTCCTGGAGGAGCACAAAGGCAAGCGCATGCTGTTCTTTACGGGGAATACCAGCCGATCTTTCTATGATGAGGATTTGGCCGACGCCGGTGAACTCTATTTGGTGTTCGGCCGCGAGAGTCGAGGCATCGATCCCGAGGTGCTTGAAGCCCATGCCGAAGAATGTGTGCGTCTTCCCATGCGTGAAAGCTTGCGTTCCCTGAATCTTTCCAATGCTGTAGCGATTGGCGTGTACGAAACGTTGCGCCAAAATGCGTTTGAGGCGCTTTTGTAAACATGTCGTACCGTGTTCGCATAGAAAGCTTCGAGGGCCCTTTCGATCTTCTCCTGTATCTGGTCAGCCGTCAGAAGGTGAGTATTGGCTCTATTTCCCTTTCGGAAATCACCGACCAATATTTGGCGGAAGTGCAGCGCATGCGCAATGTTGATCTGGACGTGGCGAGCGATTTTCTTCTCGTTGCTTCGACGCTGCTGGAAATCAAGGCAGCAAGCTTGCTGCCGCATGAAGAGGTTGAAGATGTTCCCGAAGAATATGAGGAAATGTCGGCGAGCGAAATGCGCGATGCGCTGGTTGAGCATTTGCTGGAATACAAGAAATTCAAGAACGCGGCAACTGCTTTGCAGGGTCGCTTTGAAGCGGAGTCCCGCGTTCATACGCGTCCCTTTGGTCCCGACCGATCTTTTCTTACGCTGGTGCCAGATTACTTGGAGGGCGTCAAGATCGAGCGTTTAGGTGAGCTGTGCGCGAGCTGCATTGCCCGCCGTGATGTGTTCCTGCTCGAATCTGAGCATATTGCTGCAAAGGTGATTCCCGTGGAAACGCAGGTTCGCACGGTGTTCGATAGGGTGTGCGCCAACGGAAGCGCAAAGTTTTCCGATTTCATTTCGGCTGATGATAGCCCGCATTTAATCGTGGTGACGTTTTTGGCCATGCTGGAATTGTTCAAGCGCAATATGGTGAGCTTGAAGCAAGATGATTTGTTTGGAGATATTTCCATCACTTATCTTGAAGGGGCAAACGCGCAGATTTTGGATGATGGCGAATTCGATTCGGTAGGGGAGGCATGATGCAGGAAGACCAGAACAACGACCAGGAATCCGGCAATGTTGCAGCATATGCTGAAGTCGACCAGGCGTGGCTTACAGGCGCCATTGAGTCGATGCTGTTTGTCACCGATGAACCCGTTGGGGTTTTGACGTTCGCGGACATGCTGCAAGTTGACCCTGCACGCGTTCAGGAATCGCTTGTGTATTTGCAGAGTGAGCTCGAGCAAGCCGAGCGGGGAATTCAGCTTCGCGAAGTTGCTGGTGGTTGGCGCCTGTACACACACCCCCGCTATCATGAGCTGATCGAGCGCTATGTTCTTTCATGGGACACCCGCAAACTTTCTCAGGCGGCGTTGGAAACGCTGGCTGTTGTGGCGTATTGCCAGCCTATTACCCGCAATGGCGTTGCTTCGGTTCGCGGCGTGAGCTCGGACAGCTCTATCAATTCCCTGGTTGAAAAGGGCCTACTGCGCGAAGCGGGTACGCAAGATGCGCCTGGCAATCCGGTGCTGTATGCAACTACCCGAACCTTCTTGGAGAAATTCGGCCTTCGCTCGGTGCAAGACCTTCCTCCGCTAGAGTCGTTTGCTCCCGACGAGGAAACACGCGCCTTTATCTCTGGGCGCTTGAACGTAGTACGCCCGGAAGACGAGTCGTATTCCCTTGGTAGCGGAGAAGAGGCGGAAGACGATCTTCTGCAGCCTGAGACCATGCAGGAAGCGATGCAAACGATGCTCTCCGATGCGCTTGCTGCAGGTGTGGGTGCGGTCGAGAAGATCAACTTCGATGAGTTGGTATTCGACGAGGATGAATAGGGGCTGACGTGCAGGAAAACGAACAGGTTGGTCAAGTGCGCCTGCAAAAGTTCTTGGCACGAGCCGGAGTAGCCAGCCGTCGCGCATGCGAGAAGATCATCGAAGCGGGACGAGTTTCCGTGAACGGGAATGTGGTAACTGAACTTGGCACCAAGGTTGACCCTTCTGTTGACGAGGTGAGCTTGGACGGGGTTCCCGTTTGCAAGCCGGACCAGGCGGTTACGTTGATGCTCAATAAGCCGGCAGGCTTTCTGACTTCCATGAAAGATCCTCAAGGGCGCCCCTGCGTTGCGGAGCTTGTTCCTTGCGACGAGATCCCCGGTTTGTATCCGTTGGGACGCTTAGATTACGACACTACAGGACTCTTGCTGTTTTCCACCGATGGGGAGTTGGGCAATGCCGTTCTGCATCCCTCTCGTCACGTCGATAAAACCTACCGTGCCTTGGTGAAAGGCGCACCGAGCGAAAAAGCCCTTAGCCGTTTGCGTCACGGGGTGGAGCTGGAAGACGGCATGACGCAGCCCGCAGTGGTTTCCCTGGTTGGTCGCAAAGGGAAGAACGCGTTTGTGGAAATTACCATCCATGAAGGCCGAAAGCGCCAAGTGAAGCGTATGCTCGAAGCGATTGGCTACCCTGTGCTTCGTTTGCATCGCGAGTCGTTTGGTCCCCTTGAACTGGGCGATCTGCCCGAAGGGGAATATCGTGTGCTCAACCCGCAAGAGGTTGTGACGCTTGAACAGGCCGCCAGATAGGCGTGGTAGAATCATCCACACGAACAAACCGCTATCAGAAATGAGCAAATTAGCTATGAAGACGCACTTTTCTTCAGTGGCCGTTATCGGCCTTGGACTTATCGGATCATCGTTTGCGGCAATGTATCGCAACGCATATCCCGATGCGCGTCTCGTGGGCATTGACGTTTCCGAGCACGCGGTCAAAGCGGCTCAAGAGCGCGGTTGGATCGACGAGGGCCACGTTTCCAGTGAAGATCTGAGCTCGGTACTTTGCAGTTGCGAGTTGGTGATGATAGCCACTCCCGTCCCTGTGGCAAACGAATACTTTCGCATCATCGCTGCCTGCGATTTCAAGGGCGTGGTAACCGATGCCTGTTCGACGAAGAAGATCGTGAGCCGACAGGCGCAGGAGCTCTTACGTTATCCCGAAAAATATATTCCCGGTCATCCGATGGCAGGTTCGGAGAAAAGCGGCATAGAAGGCGCGCGAGAAGACATGTTCAAAGGCGCTCATTGGGTGCTGTGTCCCGATGAGGAAACATCGCCAGATGATTACGCCAATCTTCATGAAGCGCTTGCGGGTCTTGGCGCGCGCGTGGTTTCCCTGCCGCGCGATAAACATGATGAAGCGGTCGCTATTGTAAGCCATGTGCCGCACTTTGTGGCATCTTCGCTGGTGGAGCTCGCTGTGCGTCATGCTGACGATCAAGAAGCCCTGTTCCGTTTGGCTGCTGGTGGATTTAAGGATTCTACTCGCATCGCCGCAGGCTCCCCTGCTTTGTGGACGGGAATCGCCTTCGATAACCGCGAGGCAATCGTGGAGGGGCTTGACGAGGTGCAGTCTATTTTGCGTGGTTATGCAGATACGTTGCGCGAAGGCGATAAGGCCGGGTTCACCAAGCTGCTTGACCGAGCTGCGCAGACCCGTAGGTCCATTCCCGCCAAATGGGTTCCCGCAACTGAAGACTTGCTGGAAGTGCGCATCCCGCTCACCAATCGCCCCGGCATCATCGCCGAGGTCACTACCATTGCAAGCCAGGCTGGTTGCAACGTGCAGTCCATCAACATCGACCACATCACGTCTTCGAGTGCTGTGCTCGACATGGTGCTTACCGACGAAGGCGATATCGGAAAGCTATCCACTCAGCTTATCAAGGCTGGTTTCAGCATTTCCTTCAACCCTCTATCTAAGGAGTAGTGAATATCATGAGCGAATCCAACATTACGCGCATCGATCCTTTAGGCGCTCCTCTTGATGGGGCTGCACGCGTTCCTGGCGACAAATCCATATCCCATCGCGCTGTGCTGTTCGCTGCTATGGCGGAGGGCACCTCACGTTTGACGGGGGTCCTCGATTCTGCCGACGTGCGTTCGACCATCGGTGCGGTTTCCGCTTTGGGCGCAAAGGTTTCCTTGGAGCGTCAGGTTGACGGTACGTTGGCTGGTGGCGTTACCGGGTGGGGTGCCGAAGGCCCTAAGCAACCCGAAGGCCCCATCGACTGCGGAAACTCCGGCACCACTTCGCGACTTCTTATGGGTATTTTGGCGCCATGGAACATTCGCGTTCAGATCACGGGCGACGAGTCGCTTCAGAAGCGTCCGATGCGTCGCATCATTGCGCCCTTGATGAAAATGGGGGTTAGCTTTGAGCCCGAGGCTTGCGAAACCCTGCCGGTGACGGAAATCGGCACTTCGAATCTCAAGGCCATCACATACGACTCGCCTATGGCTTCGGCGCAGCTGAAGACATCGGTTCTCTTAGCTGGTCTGGGGGCCAAGGGCACTACGACCATCAACGAGCCTGCCGTTTCGCGTAACCACACGGAATTGATGCTGCCCGAGTTCGGCGTAAAAGTAGAACATGCGTTTCGTCGCGCTTCGGTTGAGGGCCCTGTTGTGCTTTCCGCTTCAGAGGTTGATGTTCCAGGCGATCCCTCATCGGCTGCGTTCCTGATCTGCGCTGCTCTCTTGAAGAAGGGTAGTTCCATTCAGATTGAGAACGTTAGCCTCAATCCTGGCCGCGTCGGTTTCATTCGTACGCTTGAGCGTATGGGCGCCTCCATCGAAGTGCGTTACCTCACCGCAGAAGGCAAGGAGCCGATAGGCATTATCGAGGCATCGTATACCGATAAGTTGATAGGTTGCGAAATCCCCTCTCAGCACATTGCTTCAGAGATCGATGAGATTCCTGTTCTGGCGTTGGTTGCGGCTCATGCTGCTGGGATTACGGTTTTCCGTGGGGTTAGTGAACTTACCAAGAAGGAATCGAATCGCCTTACCGCTATCATTGAAGGGTTGGATCAGCTGGGCGTGAATGCTTGGGCTGAAAATGACGATCTGTACATTGAGGGCCAACCCGACCTGCAGGTTCCTCAGGGCCTCGTATTCGACTCGCGTAAGGATCATCGCCTAGCCATGACTTGGTCTTTGGTTGGGCTGTGCTCCGATACACCGGTTGATATTATCGATTTCGACAGTGTTTCTGTCAGCTTCCCCACGTTTCTTGAATGTTTGAAAGGATTGGCGTAGATGATCATAGCGATTGACGGTCCCTCGGGGGCAGGAAAGTCAACCGTTGCAAAGGCTGTAGCGAAAGAGTTGGGTTTTTCGTGCCTGGATACGGGTGCTATGTATCGTGCGGTTGCATGGCGTGCGCTGCATGATGGTGTTTCCTTAGAAGACGCCGAAGCGGTAGGGGCCCTTGCATACGCCTGCACGATCAGTTTCCGCCATGAGCAGGGCGAACCCGTTCCTCGTCGTGTGTTTGTCGATGGCGTCGAGGTAACTGGTGCTATTCGCACCGCCGAGATAGATCGATCCGTTTCTGCTGTTTCTGCTGTTCCTGCCGTACGCCAGGCGTTGGTTGATCAGCAGCGCCGCATTGGCTCGGAGGGCAATTACGTGGTGGAAGGCCGCGATATCGGAACCGAGGTTTTCCCCAATGCCGAAGTAAAGGTGTTCCTTACCGCATCTGCTGAGGAGCGCGCGCATCGTCGTGTTCGCCAAAACGCCGATAGGGGAATTGGCTCCATCGATTATCAAGAAGTGCTTGCAGATATTATTCGCAGGGATGAGCTTGACTCGAGTCGCGATACAGCGCCTTTGCGCCCTGCGAAAGATGCGGTTTTGCTTGATTCTTCCAGTATGCATGTGGAGGAAGTTATTGGTTCTATCTGCGGTTTTGCTCGAGCAAGGATGGCGCTTTAATGGCCTTTAACATACATGAAGAGTATTGGGATCGTCCTCTTTCCGGGAACAGCCAGGACAATCGCATTCCCCATGGCATTGCGGTGTTCCTTTCGGGTTTGTTTAGCCTCCTGTGCAAGGTGCTGTTTCGCTTTCGCGTAGAAGGCAAAGAAATCGTAGACGCCTTTGCCGGTAAGACGACTGGCGCTATTTTGGTTTCGCCCCACTATTCGTACCTTGACGTTATCATCATGTTCCTTTCGGTTCGTCCCAAAGGGTGGGTGCGCCTGATCGCCCGCGATTCTCTGTTTCGTGCGGGCAAGGGATTCTTGGGCATGGTTATCTCGAGCGTCGGCGCTTTCCCTATCAAGCGAGGCAGCGCTGACCGAACGGCTTTGAAGCGTGCTGCCCGTATGCTGAAGAACGGAGAATGGGTTGGCATTTTCCCTGAAGGAACGAGGCGCGGCAAAGGGAGCGCTGCCCCAGAATTGCACGGCGGCGCAGCTCTTATTGCCCGAATGGGCAAGGCGCCCCTTATTCCTTTGGGTTTAGAGAACGTGAGCAAGGTGAAGCAAAAGGGGCAACGTGTGCGCTTTCCGCGTATTACTGCGCGCTTTGGCGCACCTGTTGAACTTTCATCGTTCGACTTCCTTCCCAAAGATGAGCGCATGGACGGTTGCTCGTGGTATGTGATGCGCGAAGCATATGCACTTACGAAAGGCTGCAAGCCGGAAGAAGTTGACATGGTGGAGCTGTTCCCTGATTCGAAAGACTACTCTCAGGTATTTGCCGAGCATCCCATTTCGGCATTCGATCCCGCAACGTTGCCTGACTATTCCGATAAGGAGTAACTCCATGGGTAAACTCAAAGTTGTGAAGGCTGCTTATGCGGGCGCTTGCTATGGTGTGCAGCGCGCGCTCGATATGACCCTCAAGGCGGCAGAGGCGGGCGGTTCGGTGTGTACGCTTGGGCCTCTTATTCACAATCCCGGTGTTGTTGCCGAGCTTGAGGAGCGTGGCATTTGCGTTGCCGATTCGGTCGACAGCATCCATGCAGACGGTGTGGTTATTCGCTCGCACGGAGTGGTGCCTCAGGTCATCGATGATATCGAGCAGCGAGGTTTTGCGGTAATCGACGCAACGTGCCCGCATGTTATGCGTGCCCAGCGCGCTGCGGCGAAGCTCGCCAAAGAAGGCCGCCATGTTTTGGTGGTGGGTGAAGCTGGCCACCCTGAAGTGGAGGGGATCTCCGCTCATGCCCGTGTTGCTGGTGGTCGCTGTACGATTGTCGGTTCGCCCGAAGACATTCCTTCCGATTTGTCGGGTAGGGTTGGCGTGGTTGTCCAAACCACCCAATCTCGTGAACGCTTTGAAGAGGTTCTGAAGGAGCTCAAAGAGCTCCATCTCGACCTTGAGGTGAAAGACACCATCTGCTTTGCGACGACGCAACGCCAGCTCTCTGCTGTCGAGCTTGCAGAGCAGGTAGATGCCATGGTGGTAATCGGCGGGCGTAATTCGTCGAACACTACGCGTCTTTTTGAGATTTGCGCGCAGCATTGTTCCCGCGCTCATCATATCGAGCGTGCTGATGAAATCGATCCGTTGTGGTTTGACGAATGCCATGTCGTGGGGGGGGGGGGCGGGGGCGTCACCCCCCCCCAAAAAAAATTCAAACACTTGCAATTTTATTGCACACCTTTCTTCCAAGCTTAATAAATGGCTTTTCGATGAAGTTGAAGGTTATATATGCGACGACGATAAATATCGCGCAAGCAAAAATCATCTTTGCGAAACCAGGTCCAGAGTTGTATATAGGAATCCATGATAGCTTTGTAATGAGGATTGCGTTAACCGCACCATGGGTAATGTAGAGTGAATATGAAATGTCACCCAGAAAGTTAAGCACCCTGTTATCTCTAATTTCTGTTCCTGACTCGTAAAC
>ERZ1034969.580-NODE-580-length-20509-cov-16.130048_pt1 | contig 20509 bp, 16 predicted proteins | sample MGYA00520624_ERZ1034969 | MGnify/ENA primary metagenome ERZ1034969 (study PRJEB33766, sample SAMN09781776) | gut metagenome | biome: gut microbiome | host: Homo sapiens | place: Madagascar | study: EMG produced TPA metagenomics assembly of the PRJNA485056 data...
CGGCCAGCAGGATGCGAGCGGCAGCGAAGCAGACGCTGGGAGCCGCAACCCGGGCAGTGGCATCGCGTCAGCGATGACGGAGAGGTTGGACTACAGACAGCTCCACCGCGCCTGAGAGGGCTCACACCCCCGGCACCAGCAGTCTCCGCGCCTCGTCGAGGCGGGCGGTGCCGTCGGGGAGGTCGTTGGCGGCCAGCATCTGGCCGGGCGAGACGTGGTAGCGCCGGGCGATGGCGAACAGCTCCTCCCCCGGCTGGGCGTAGCAGATGCGGAGCGACACCTCCGGGTCGGCGGGGGCGAGGGGGTCGCCCAGCTCCACCGCCCCCACAAGAGAGGCCGTCTGCCGCGCCAGCACCGCGCCCTCGGCCCGGACGGTGAGGGACACATCCAGCGCGCCGCCTGCGCTGGCGCATTGCAGGTCCTGAACGCTCAGCCAACACTCGGGGTAGGCGTCGGCATCCTCGGGCAGGTCGGCGGGGAGAGGCAGGGCGTAGTCCAGCGCCTTTTCGTAGCACTCCATCTCCCCGAGGGTGTTTTCCGCAAAGGCCGACACCACGGCTCGGGCCGTCAGGACGGCTCTCCCCTCCTGCCGCGTCAGGCTCACCGGCCCGAAGGACGCGAAGCAGGCTAAAATATGCGCTCCTGCGTCGGGCAGAGGGCCGGAGCCCCGCAGCACCGTCGTCTCGTCCAGAGCGCAGTGCAGCGACTCGGTGGCGAGAGTCTGGGGCGTGAGGGTCGTCTCGAAGCGGGTGGAGAAGGCATCGGCCACGCATTGGAGCTGGTAGGGACGCCAGCCGCTCAGCCGCAGCATCGCCGTGGCCGTGAGGGTGGTGGAGGCAGAGCCGTCCTCGGTGGTCTCCCCTTCCGCCGCCGCAAAGCCCACCGGCTCCAGCACGCAGAGGCAGCGGCAGTCCTCGCTGAGGCCGTCTGCATCCAGGATCTGGTTGAAGGGCAGGTCGGCGGTCTGGCTGCGGAGGGCGGCGTCCCCTTCGGCCCGCCATCCGCAGAGGACGTGCAAGACCCCCTTCGCCACGGCTTTGCCCTGCATCCGCTTCAGCTCTTTCACCTCGGCGGTGCCGGTGATGTCGAGGATGGCGGCGGGGGGCTTCGGGAAGGTCAGCGCCCCCTCGATGGTCACGAGCTTTTCGAGGGTGGCGGCCCGCCGCACCCCTGCCAGCGTGACCGGCTTCTGCTCGATGCCGCCCTCGCTGAGGGCCGTGATGACCTCGGTGGACAGCTGGGCGTGGACGCTCACCACCAGCCCGTAGGCCCCCCGCACCTCGATGCGGCGGGGGTTGACGGCCCGGCAGTTGAGGTATTCGGTCTGGCCCTCGACGCAGGCTGTCCACGCCGTGGCTGCAAAGCTGGGCAGCTCGAGGGCCTTGGTGAAGGGCAGCTTCTGCTCGGTCTGGCACAGCCCCGCCCCCTCTTCGCCCTGATAATACACGGTACAGCGCAAATATCCTTCCAGCGTCAGCCGCCCGGGGGCCAGCTGCTTTTGCAGCACCACCGGCTTTGCGAAGCACTTGACGATGCGCTGCACCGGCGGCAGATAGTCCGAGATCAGTAGTTCGGTCTCGAGGGGCAGCTCCGCCTTGGCGGTGCAGTCCGCACCCGCCGCAGGCAGAACGTCCCGGAACACTTTCAGCTCCATGGTGATGCTCCTTTCCTGTCCTTGCTCTGATGAGAGTGTATGCGGAGCAAAGCCGGGCTATGCCCTGCGCCAGCCCACAGGCGCAAAAAGGCCCCCTCAGAGGGGCCTCTGAGGGGGGCGGAAGGGTTATTTCAAGAAAAGGGTGTGTAAAGCAGGGCTTGCATCATCTGTGTTACCAACGAATCATAACCATTGCGGCGTAGGTTTTGCCGTTTTTCTGGAATACACTGGCATATAGATCAAACGAGTCTGTGCTTTGTATCCAGCTTTTCAACCTGCCGTAAGTCTCCCAACTCGGGGCATGAGTCGGAGTATTTGAGCTAACTCCGCCCAGAGTAAGCCAATCATAATAAAGCCATCTGTTCTCAGAAAAATCAAAGTCTGTCTGACTGGGCTGCATCTCCCATACATCCACCGCTGTACGCTTATGCGAGTGAGTCATCGTCAGCTTGTCCTTTGCGATTTTGTTAAGGGCCTCTTTGGCAGTATTGTTCAGCTCGCCGCTGTTGTTGTACCAGCTCTCCGGGTCAAAGCTCTTTGCCACTTCCTGAAGCATCGGCTCTGCCTCGTCCTTTTGCCTGTTGGCGCTGGGAAGTCCAAACCACTGGATGATGCCATTTTCGAGCGTCTCCGACTCATCAAGGCCCGTGCCGTTCCCGCGGGAAGCATTGCTGCTCCCGCCCCCAAAGAACCAGTCGTAGAGGGCATCCAGCGGTGCGCAGGCGGTGAGGGTCACTGCGGTCATCACGCCCGCAAGGGCGAGGGCAAGGAATTTTTTCCGTTTCATGGTCGTATCCTCCTTTTTCTTGGGTGTTTTTGATACTTCCATTATACCACCCCTCCCCCCCCCATGCAACTGCCATTCGCGCAGGTTTTGGGGCGATTCACGCAGAAAAAAGCCCCCGGGGAGGTCGCAACTCCTTGGGGGATTTCCATTACGGCAGATTTGTTTATTTCTATATCTTTTGTCGAAAATCTATGTTATACTTGGTTTGCGGTCTAACTCCGCCCATTTTATTGGGAAGGAGGTGGGAACGATGAATTATATTTTTGCCTTTATGACCTCCGTCGCAGCAAACGTAGTGTCACACTTTGTTTGCAAGTGGCTTGACGGCTGGTTCAAAGACCGTAAGCACTAAATAAGGAAACCCCCTTTCGGAGATTGCAGCTCCGGGAGGGGGTTTTCTTTCCGTGGGACGATGAATCAGTAATTGCCTTTACTATCTTTAGTATATGCCATTCCCCGCAAAAGTCAAGCGTTGCACAGAAAGTTTACAAGCGTGTCATCAGGCCAGAACAACGACCACCAGACAGTATTCCCGGCCCGCGACGGTCTTATGGCGGACGCCGACACGCAGCTTGGTATTGACCGTGGGCGACACATCTTTATAGTACACCCCGACCACCGGCGCACCGCTGGAGAACCACTCTACCTGCTGAAGGGCGCTCATCCCGGTGGAGTCGAAAGCAACAAAGCTCACGAAATTGCTCTGCTCGTAGGCTTTCAGGCTGTTTTCCAGGAAGCCTTTCAGCGTCTGACCGGCGTCTATGGGGAATTTCTCGTTCAGCCCGTCGATGATTCCCTCTGGGGTCATCAGGAACCAGTCCGGGGTGAACGCGGGCCGGATGGTGCGGGTCAGCGCGGGGACGCTGTAAGAGACTTCGACGTTTTGGGAGTTTCCCTTGAAGAGGTCGGCGACGCCCACCGCGACGAGCCTGTCCTCTTCTGTCCCGCCGCCGGAACAGCCGGTGAACAGGGCCAGCATCAGCACGCCCGCAAGGGCGAGGGCAAGGAGCTTTTTCAGTTTCATGGTCGTATCCTCCGTTTACTGTGGTGTTTTTGATGCTTCCATTATAACCCGTCTCCCGCCGCCGCTGCAACGGCCATTCGCGCAGGTTTTGGGGCGATTCACGCAGGTTTCGGGAAATACGGCTGCTCTGAGAGGGGCGGGGTATTTTGCGAAGTTCCTCTTTTTTTAGCGATAGTTCGTTTGAAATCGAACATCGTAAGCTTTGCGAAGTTGGACTTTCGTGCGAAGTTGGAACATCGCAAATGACCCGAACATCGCAAACCTTGCGAAGTTCCAATATTATACGTATCTATATCAAATATTCCGAACATCGCAAGATGTTTCACCACAGTAGGACAGCATAATGTAATTTTTGTTTCGTCCGTCTCTTTCGCGCAGCTTCACCGTCTTGATTTTGCCTGCTTGTTTTAATTCTGCCCGCGCATTGTCAAAAGTACGTTTGCTGCAATTCATCTGCTTCAGCACTTCTGCACAAAGCTCTTCGCTGCCCATACTGGCAGTTTTGCTCTCGCTCAGAATGTCAAGGATTGTTTGCGCGGTATCCTCCTTGGTCTGGGCGGTGCGGACGCGGCGCTCCTCCACGAAGTCGGCGTCCTTCTTGTCGGTGCGGCTGTCAAAGACGGCCACGGCTGTCTTCACGCCCTCCACCTGCGCCTGCTCGATGTGGAGCAGGGCCGTCCGGGCCGGGGCGGAGTAGCTGCTCTTCTCGTGGCTGAGGTAGAGCTTTTCGCTGTTCTTGTCGCGGCCCATCATGAGGACGCTGCGGGCGATGTCCCAGATGTCGGAGCTGTCGGCCAGACGGGCGCGGCCCGAGACGTTGGCGCGCTTGTTGGTGTGCATCGAGATGAGGGCCGCGCAGCCGTGCCTGGCGCAGAGGGCTTTGAGGGGCAGCAGGGCGCTGCGCATCTGGTTGCGGCTGGCCATCTCCACCCCCGCAGGCAGAAAGCTCTGCAGCGGGTCGATGATGACGAGGGCGGGCGCGGCCTTTCCCACGTACTTTGCAAAGCTCGTGTCCGGGATGCAGAGCGGGCTGCCGGTGCGGGCAAAGTAGGCGTCGCTGGTGACCACCATCACCCGGCTCATATCGGCCCCTGCCGCCGTCAGGCGGGCTTTGAGCACCTTGCCGGGGTCGTCCTCGCCGGAAAAAATGAGGACACTGCCGGTCTTCTCCGGCGGCTGGGGGAAGAAGCCGGAGGTCCGGCCCGCCGTGACATACGCAATGAGCTGGGCCTGCCAGATGCCCTTGCCGGTGCCGCCGTCGGCACCCAGAAGCGACACCTCCCCCATGGGCAGCAGCCCATCCACCAGCCAGCTCACGTTCTGGATGGGGACGTTCTCGAGGCAGTCGGGGGTGAAGTTGAAGGGCGCGGCGCGGCGGCGGTCCCGGAAGCGCGCCCGGGCCGCGTCGGCCTTCTCCCGGTAGGCGGCGTAGTCCTCGGCGATGCGGCTCTGGAACTCCTCCCGGCCCACCGCTTCCAGCTCGCTCTTGCCGTCGGCCAGCCAGCGCTCCATCCGGAAGGTCAGGCCCTGCCAGAAGCCCAGCTCCTTCGCCCTCGCCTCCACCAGCTCGGAGCGGCTGAGGACGTCCTCGGGGCGGTCCTGCCCGGCGAACCAGTAGGTCAGCCGGGAGAACAGCTCCTCTTCGGTGCGCACCGTGCCGAGGTAGGCCACGAAGTCGTCGTAGCTGCCCGGGGTGCGGTCGGTCATGTTTTTCTGCATAAAAACTCCTTTCATGGGTTGTTTTGTTGCTTTCATTATAACCACGAAAGGTTGTGCAGTCAACGCAAGCTTTCTGCGTATTTTTGCGCTGAAAAATGAGAAAGCCCCCTCGGGGCGGATGCTCCGAAGGGGGTAAAATTTAACCATGGCAGATGGAAAGCAGGAAGCGATACGTAGAGCCGTCCGCGCGGGTTTGGGGCTGAGGCTTTGGCATTCCGCATCGTTTCCTGTATCTTTTTGCCGAAGTTTATGGTATACTGGGGATGCGGCTCGTCCCGCCCAATCTACCAAGGATGGGAGAAGGGGGGTGTCGCCTTATGGCGTATATTTTTACATTTGTACTGTCCGTCGCAGCGAATGTAGCGTCTTACTACATCTGCAAGTGGCTTGACGGATGGCTGAAGGGCCGTAAGCACTAAAAAGGACCCCCTTTCGGAGTTGCAGCTCCGGGAGGGGGTCTTTCCTTTGGGTGCGCCGATGGCGTATTTGCTTTTACATTTGCTACTTTTATTATATGCGATTCTCTGCAAAAGTCAAGCGTTGCACAGAAAGTTTACAGAAACTGCCGCACGGCGGCTTTCCATTTCTTTCAGTCCTGCGTTTCTTTCCGGATGCCGAACAGCCTCCGGAGCAAGCCTCTCAGGCACTTGGGGCTTTTGAGAACGACCACCTGCATAGAGCCGACCACCTTTCGTCGCTTGATACGCCATTATAGGCGGTCTGCGCCCGGAATGTTCCGGTTCAGCTCAGGATCGGCCCGTCCGGCACCGTCTCCACCACCACCAGCGCGCCCCTTTGGGTGGAGATGGTGATGCAGTCGGAGCCCTCGGCATACTCGTTGCTGACGCCGAGGGGGTAGCCTGCGGTGAGGACGGCGTCGGTCAGCTCGTAGAAGGAGCCCCGCTCCGAGACCCCCTCTGCCCTGCCCTCCATCGGGAAGACCGAGAGGTAGAAATACCCGTCCTTCGGGTAGCGGCGGGTCTCGCCGGGCATCACGAAGGTGATGCGGCTGCGCTCGTCCAGAAGCGTGGCGCGGACGCCCCGCTGTTCGAGGCCGAGGCCGGTGCAGAGGTTGGCCAGCGTATGCTCGAGGCGTCTGCCGCCCAGTACACCCAGCAGCAGCGCCTCGTCGAAGCCCTTCTCGGAGGCCAGCTTTGCCGCGTACTCGGTGTCGGTGTCGTCCTTGACGTGGGGCAGGATGATGGTGTCGTCGCCCTCCTGCGCCGGGCAGGGCGCGGTGTCGAAGTCGCCCACGATGATGTCGGGGCGGCAGTGGAGCGGCGCACAGTTGCGGTAGCCCGCGTCGCAGGCAATGATGGTGTCGCCGGGCCGCAGGGCCGACGCCAGCGAGGCGCTGACCGGGCAGGCGGAAATGATAACACAGCGGGACATGGGATTCCTTCTTTCTGGGAAGTATGATAACACAGCGTCTTTTTCTGTATCTTTTTGTCGATGTTTATGATATACTGGTTCTGCGGTTCATCCCCGCTATCTTACGGGAGAGGGGGTGAAATCATGGACTACATCCTTACACTTTTAGTATCTGTCGCAGCAAATGTCGTATCGCACTTCATTTGCAAATGGCTTGACAGGTAACAAAGAGAACCGCAAAGCCTAAAAAGGAAAGCCCCCGGGGAGGTCGCAACTCCTTGGGGGCTTTTCCATTGGGATGAAACCAATGGACTACCTATTACACTTTCTGTTTTTATTATATGCTCTTCCCCGCAAAAGTCAAGCGCTGTGCAGAAAGTTTACAGGGCAGGACTCGTAAGCAAGGCCCGTCTTAGTACAACCTCTCAGTCTCGTCGCAAGCTCCTCGACAGCTCCCCTGGTAGGGGAGCCTCTGGCGAAACCGTTCACTTTGCGGGGACTGCCAAGGCCTCTCCTACAAGGAGAGGTGGCATCGCGTCAGCGATGACGGAGAGGTTGTACTACGGACAGCTCCACCGTGACGGAGAGGTTCATCCCCTCCTCTGCCACTCCTTCACATCCTTGACCTCATCGTACATGGCGCAGTAGCTGTCGTAGCGGGTCTGGGAGAGCTTGCCTTCCGCGAGGGCGGCGCGGACGGCGCAGCCCTTCTCGGAGCGGTGGGAGCAGCCGGTGAACTGGCACGCGCCGAGGTAAGGCCCGAACTCCGGGAAGGCGTGTTCCAGACCCTCTTTCGGGATGAAGCCCGCCCGGCTGGCCTCGAGGCTGGCGAAGCCCGGGGTGTCGGCGATGCGGCCCCCGAAGGCTTCAAAGATGGTCACCTCGCGAGTGGTGTGACGGCCACGGCCCAGCTTCTGGCTGATGGCGGCGGTCTGACGCTCCACATCGGGCAGGAGGGCGTTCAGCAGGGTGGATTTGCCCACGCCGGAGTTGCCGCAGAAGGCGCAGAGACGGCCATTGATCCAGTGCTTGATGTCGTCCAGACCCTCGCCGGTGGCGTAGTCGATGCGGATGAAGGGCAGGGTCGATTTTTCGTAGGCGCTGCGCAGAAACTCCGCCTCGGCGAGGTCGCCTTTGGTGCAGACGATGACGGGCTGGACGCCCTTGTCCACCGCGATGGCCGAAAGCTTATCCAGCACGAGGGTGCTGGGGGTGGGCTGGGTGGTGCTTGCCACGAGGAACAGCACATCGAGGTTCGCCATGGGCGGGCGGACGAAGACGTTCCGCCGGGGCGCGATGGACGCGATGACCGCCGCGCCGTTCTCGGTCTCCAGCGTCACCACGTCGCCCGCCACGGGGGTGATCTTCTGCTTGCGGAAGATGCCCCGGGGCTTGCACTCCACGATACCTTCCGACGTCTTGACGTAATAAAATCCGCCGATGCCTTTTGTGATATAACCTGTCATACCTTCTCCTTTAGCCCAGCCAGGACGTCCACCAGTCGCTGAGACCGCCGCCGGTGGAAGAAGACGAGCTGGCGCCGGTGCTCTCGCTGGAAGAGCTGCTGCCCCCGAAGAGGCCGCCCAACCAGCCGCCGGAGCCGTCGCTGCTCCCGGTGCTCTCGCTGGGTGCTTCGGGTTCCGGTGCAGGCTCAGGGCCTGCGCTGACCACGACGCTGACGCGGGTGTTCAGCTTGGCCGATGCGCCCTCGCCGGGGTTCTGGCTGATGATGCTGCCCACGGGCTGGTCGCTGTACTGCTCCGTCTGGCTGCCCAGACCCAGTTTCCGCTGCACCAGCAGGGTACGGGCGTCGTTCACGTTCATGCCGATGAGGCTGGGGACTTTGGTGGTGGTGGCCACCTGCGGGCGGCTGACGTAGATCACCACCGTGGTGCCTGCGGCCACCTGACTGCCTGCGGCGGGGTCGGTGCGGATGATGGAGCCTGCGGCCACCGACTCATCCACGGCCTGAGTGACCAGCACCGACACGCCCAGGTCCTTCAGCTGCTGTTCGCCGTCGGCCTGCACGTAGTTGGTCAGGTCGGGGACGGTGACGTAGTGGATGCCGAGGCTGACGGTGAGGGTCACGCTCTGGCCCTCGCGGACGGTGCGGCCCGCCACCGGCGACTGCTTGTAGACATAGCCTGCGGCGTAGTCGTTGTTGTACTCCTCTTCCCAGTTGACGACCACCTGACCGGAGGCCACCTGCTCAGAGGCGTTCACCTCGTCCTGCGTCATGCCGCTGAAATCGCTCAGCACGATGTCGTCGCGGTCGGTCATGATGTTGCTGGAATCGTTCAGGATGGTCCAGCACAGGGCCGCACAGGCCAGCGCAAAGGCCGTCGTGATGCCCAGCAGCACCGGCATAAAGCCGCTGCGCTTCTTCTTTTTCGCCCCGGCCTTGGGGCGGGCGGGATTCGCCGCCGGTTTCTCCGGGGGTCTGCGGATGCTGCGTTTCTGCGGCATGGGGTCATTCACCACCTTTTCAGGTTCTTCTTTTACATATTGATACTGGAACGTGACGGAGGGGTCCTGCACGTAGGCGTCCAGTGCTCCCAGCATCTCTGCGGCGCTGGAATACCGGTTGACCGGCAGCTTCGCCATGGCGCGTTCCGTAATTTGGACGAGGCCCAGCGGCACGTCCGGGGCAAGCTCGGCCAGCGGCTTCGGGGTGTCCCGTATCTGCTTGCGGGCCACCTCCACCATGTCGTCGGCGTCGAAGGGCAGCCTGCCCGAGAGCATCTCGTACATCATGACGCCCACGGAGTAGATGTCGCTCTTGGGGTCGGTCTCCTCCCCTTTCGCCTGTTCGGGGCTGATGTAGTGGACGCTGCCCATGGCCTTTTTGCCGTTCTGTATCTGGTTCTCGGCCCGGGAGATGCGGGCGATGCCAAAGTCCATCATCCGCAGCTGGCCGTTGTCCAGCAGCATGATGTTCTGGGGCTTGATGTCCCGATGGACGACGCCGTTGCGGTGGGCGTGGTCGAGGGCGCGGAGGATCTGGGCGATGAAGTGGACGGTCTCCCGGCTGGTGATCTTGCCGCCCCGCTCGTTGAGGTACTCCCGGAGGGTCATGCCCTCCACGCACTCCATGACGATATACTGTAAGTTTTCGCTGACAGAGACGTCGTAGACCTTGACGATGTTGGGGTGGTTGAGCAGGGAGATGGCCTTGGACTCGTTCTTGAAGCGGCGGACGAGGTCGGCGTCATGCATCAGCTCCTGACGCAGCACCTTGACGGCCACCACCGTGCCTTCCGGCACAGGCCCGCCGGGGGCAGAGACCACGGCCTTGTAGACGTTGGCCATGCCGCCTGCGCCGATGAGCTCCTGAATGGTGTAGAGCCCGTCCAGCGTCTTGCCGATGAGATTATCCATGCTTCACCTCCAGCGGCTCCACGCCCAGCAGCAGCGCGGTGATGTTGTCGGGGCCGCCGCCCGCGTTGGCGGCGTCCACCAGCCGGTCGGGGATGTCATAGAACCCGCCCCTCGTGAAGATCTCTTCGATCTTTTCTTTGGGCAGGACGTTGGTGAGGCCGTCGGTGCAGAGCAGGAGCATATCGCCCTTCTGCATCGGCACGCTGGTGAACTCGGGGTCGAGGCGGTAGTCTACGCCCAGCGCCCGGGTGATGATGTTCTTCTGGGGGTGATGCTCGGCTTCCTCAGCGGTGATGGTGCCGCAGTCCACCAGCTCCTGCACGTAGGAGTGGTCGTGGGTGAGCTGGGTGAGTCTGCCGTCCCGGACGAGGTAGGCCCGGGAGTCGCCTGCGTGGCAGATAAAGGCGTTGCCGCCCCGCACGAGGGCGCAGACCGCCGTGGTGCCCATGCCCGCCAGCTCCTCCTCCCGGGAGGCTTTCTGGAAGACGAAGCGGTTGGCATTGATGAGCGCCCGCTTCAGAAACTTTTCCTCGTCGCCGGGCAGGCACTGGGCGTACTGCTCGTGGAAGCTGTGCTCGATGACGTCGCAGGCGCTCATGGAAGCCTCACGGCCTCCCCGCGCACCGCCCATGCCGTCGCACACGAGGCCCCAGGCCGCGTCGCTGTTCAGCTCGCCTGCCCGGTAGTCGTCCTGATTCTCGGGGCGGACGCTGCCGACGTCTGTTTTTCCTGCAAGTTTCATAGGATTCTCCTTCTCAAACTTTGCCGTTCATCTCGTCGCGGCGGAGCTGGCCGCAGGCGGCGCTGATCTCGCTGCCCAGACGGCGGCGGACGGTGGCGTTGACGCCGAGGCTTTCCAGCTTCTGCTGGAAGCGCCGGACGTTGGCGGCGTCGGTAGCCGAATAAGGGCTGCCGTCCACCGGGTTGATGGGGATGAGGTTGACGTGAGCGCCCATCCCCCGGATGAGGTCGGCCAGCTGCTTGGCGCAGGCGTCGGAGTCGTTGACGCCCCGCACCATGGAGTACTCGAAGCTCACTCTCCGGCCCGTCGTCTCCTGATACCGGCGCACGGCCTGCATCAGCACCTCCACGGGGTAGGCGTCGTTCACAGGCATCATGCCGCTGCGGATGTCGTTGTTGGGGGCGTGGAGGGAGACGGAGAGGGTGAGCTGGAGCTTCTTCTCGGCCAGCTGGTCGATCTTCGGCACGAGGCCGCAGGTGGAGAGGCTGATGTTCCGCATCCCGATGTTCACGCCCTCGGGGGACGAGATGTTCTCGAGAAAGCGCATGACTTCGTCGAAATTATCCAGCGGCTCCCCGATGCCCATCAGCACGATGTGGGAGATGCGCTCCCCGATGTCCTTCTGGGCGGTGTAGATCTCGGAGCAGATCTCGCCCGCCTCGAGGTTGCGCACCCGGCCCGCCTGGGTCGAGGCGCAGAAGCGGCAGCCCATCCGGCAGCCCACCTGGGTGGACACGCAGACCGTGTTGCCGTAGTGGTAGCGCATGACGACGGTCTCGATGCAGTTGCCGTCGGCCATCCGCAGCAGGTACTTCACGGTGCCGTCCTTGGCCTCCTGCCGCCGCTCGATGATGGGCGCGGCGATGTAAAATGCCTCCTCGAGCTTTGCCAGCAGGGCTTTGGGCTGGTCGGTCATGGCCGAAAAGTCGGTCACGAGCTTCTGGTGGACCCAGTGGAAGATCTGTTTCGCCCGGAAGCCGGGCTGGCCCATCGCTTTCAGCTCCGCTGTCAGCTGTTCCAGCGTCAGGGAGGATATACAGCGTTTAGTCTCCATGAAAATCTCCTTTTGTCAGGAATCACGTTTCTGCATCGCGCAGAGGAAAAAGCCGTCCATGCCGGTGCGGGTGGGGACGGAAAGCGCACCCCAGTCCCCCACCGTCATCCCGGCCGGGAAGCGGACGTCCGGCGTCACCACCCGGAACTCCGGGTGTCGGCCCACGAAGGCCCGCACCTGCTCTTCGTTCTCGGCAGGGTCGATGGTGCAGGTGGAGTAGACCAGACGCCCACCCTCTTTCAGGTGGGCGGCGGCTGTATCCAGAATGGCCGACTGGGTGGCCAATAATTCATCGTGACGCGCTTTTTCGAGGGTCTTGTAGCGGATGTCCGGCTTCTTGGCGAGGATGCCGAGGCCGCTGCAGGGGGCGTCTACCAGGATGGCGTCCGCCATGGGCAGGCCGGCATCCGGCTTTGTGCCGTCGGAGACGCGGGGCTCCACGTGGGCAAACCCCATCCGCTCCACGGCCTTGCGGATCAGCTGGACGCGGTTCTCGCTGACGTCGCAGCTCACCAGCCGTCCTTCGTCCCCCATCTCCTCGATGAGGAGCAGGCTCTTGCCGCCGGGGGCGGCGCAGAGGTCGAGGACGGTATCGCCGGGCTTTGCCTCCACGCAGAGGGCGGCAAGCTGGCTGGCCTGCCCCTCCACGTGGAAATATCCGTCCCGGAAAAGCCCGCTCTCCGCCGGGCTCCCCTCGAAGCGGGCTAAGACGCTGCCCGGCACAAGGCCCGGGGCGGCGGTCTTCGCGCCCGAGGCCAGCAGCTTTTCGCAGAGGGCTTCCGGCGTCCCTTTCAGGGGGTTGGCCCGGAGGCTGGTGAGGCCGCCGTCGGCGGTGTGGGTCAGGATGTCCAGCGCCTCGTCGGGGTAGTGTTCGTGGAGGAACGCTGCCACGTCCCGGCCCGCCGAGCCCAGCACCATCAGCCGCTCCACCTCGTCGGCGAAGACGGCAGAGCCGAGGTCATAGCCGATGGCCCGGCGCAGCACGGCGTTCACGAGGCCGGAGGCACTGGCTTTTTTGAAGGTGCGGGTCAGCTTGACGGCCTCATTGACCGCCGCCGAAGCAGGCACCTGCATATAGCGGGCCTGCGCCAGCGCGGCGCGGAGGATTTCCCGCACCTGCGGGTCGAGCTTGGCAAGCCCTTTGGGCAAAAACTGGCTCAGGATATAGTCCAGCGTTCCCTGATGTTCCAGCACGGTGTAAAATATCGCGCTGGCAAATGCTTTCTCGCGGCCTTCCAGCTTCTGGCGGCGCAGCTCTGCGTCGAGGATGAGGTTCGAAAAACCGTCCTGCTCCTGCCGCACCAGCGCCGCCACCGCCGCCGCGCGGGGGTTCGGGCCGCTCACAGGCTGTCCCCCGCCTTGAGGCGGAGACCGGCGGCGAAGGAGGTGCCGTCCATGGGCTTCTTGCCCTCCGGCACGACGTGCAGAAGCTGGACAGCGCCCTCACCGCAGGCCACGGTCAGGGGCTTGGTGGCGAGGACAGTGCCAGCGGCTTCGCCGTGGCTTTCCGCGACGCGGCACTCCATCACCTTGACCTTCCTGCCGCCCGCCGTCACGAACCATGCCCCGGGCCACGGGTTCATGCCCCGCACCCAGTTGTGGATGTGGTCGGCGCTGTCGGTCAGCTTGAACTCCGCCATCTCCTTGCTTAGCATGGGAGCGGTGGAAGCGTTCTCGTGGGCCTGAGGCTCTGCCTTGAGCGTACCGGCTGCGATGGCAGGCAGGGTCTCACAGAGCACCCGTGCGCCCACGGCAGTGACCCGGTCGAACAGCTGGCCGCTGGTCTCCTCGGGGTCGATGGCGATCTTCTCGCAGACCAGCACGTCGCCGGTGTCCAGCCCCTCGTCCATCTGCATGATGGAGACGCCCGTCTCGGCGTCGCCGTTCAGCACCGCCCACTGCACGGGGGCGCTGCCCCGGTATTTCGGCAGCAGGGAGACGTGGAGGTTGATGCAGCCATATTTCGGCGCTTCCAGCACCGATCTGGGCAGGATGCAGCCGTAGGCCACCACGACGATGAGCTCAGGAGCCAGCGCGCGGATGTTCTCGTCCTCGCCGCCGTCACGCAGGGTGCGGGGCTGAAAGACGGGGGTGCCGTGGGCCAGCGCCACTTCCTTCACCGGGGGTGCGGTGAGCACCTGCTTGCGGCCCACGGGCTTGTCGCGCCGGGTGTAGACCGCGCAGATGTCGTGGCCCGCCTCATACAGGGCTTTCAGGCAGTCCGCCGCAATATCCGGCGTCCCCATGAACAGAATGCGCATCAGTCGTTCTCCTTCTTCTTGGCGGCAGCGGCGCGGCCCTCCTCGGTGTCCTCATAGAAGAACTCGCTGGACTCCATGATGGTGATGCCATCCAGATGGTCGTTCTCGTGCTGGATGCAGCGGGCCAGCAGGCCCTCGGCTTCCAGCTCGAACCACTCGCCGTGGCGGTCCTGTGCGCGGACCTTGACGGCCACGGGGCGGGTCACGGCGCCGTTGTGGCCCGGGAAGGACAGGCAGCCCTCGTAGGCGGTCTCCTCGTCCTCAGACACGGCGAGGATCTCCGGGTTGACGAAGTCGATGAACTTGTACTCGTAGTTTTCGGGAATCTCCTCCGGGGCGTCGGTGGTGTCCCACACCACGAAGAGGCGGCGCAGCATCCCCACCTGCGGGCCTGCGAGGCCCACGCCGTCGGCGGCGATCATCGTCTCGCGCATATCGTCCAGCAGGGTGGCCAGACGGTCGTCGAAGTTGGTCACGGGGCGGCAGACCTTGTTCAGGATGGGGTCGCCCTCTTTTACAATGTTGCGGATAGCCATGAAGTATACCTCCAAATAATCTTATCAAATATCACCGTCAGAATGCATATCCACCACCACAGTGGCCTTGCTGGGCAGCTTTTCCTGCTCGTAGAGGCCGAGGGTCTGGCGGACAAGGTCGCGGAAGCGCCGGTCGGCGCGGCACTTGATGGTGAGCTTGTAGCGGTAGTTCTCGTTGATCTTTTCGATGTTGCCGGGGGTGGGGCCAAGCACCCGGAGGGGCAAGTCCGGCTGCTGCGCGGCCTGACGGCCTAAGAGGGCCGAGAACCGGGCGGCGGCCCGGGCCACCTCGACCTCCTTCGGGCCGGAGAAGCCCACGACGCAGAGCCCGCAGAAGGGCGGGTAGAGGCCCAGTTTGCGGTAGGCGATCTCCTGCTCGAAGAAGGCGTCGTAGTCCTGCGCGGCGGCGAGGTTGAGGACGGGGTTGTCGGGGTCGGTGGTCTGGATGATGGCGAAGCCCGGGTCTTTCGCCCGGCCGGAGCGCCCCACCACCTGGGTGATGAGGCTGAACACCGTCTCGTAGGCCCGAAAACCCTGCGCAAAGAGCAGCGAGTCGATGCCGAGGACGCCCACGAGGGTCACGTCCTCGAAATCGAGGCCCTTGGCCACCATCTGCGTCCCCACCATGATGTCGTACTCATGCCGGGCGAACTTCGCCAGCAGCTTTTCGTGGGCGTCTTTGGCGGCGGTGGAGTCCTGGTCCATCCGCAGCACTTTTGCCTCCGGGAAGAGCTGGGCCAGCTCCTCCTCGGCCTTCTGGGTGCCGAAGCCCCGGTAGAGCAGCTTGCCGCCGCAGGCGGGGCAGGTCTTGGGGGGCGGGTCGAGCTGGGTGCCGCAGTAGTGGCAGAGCAGCTTATGGCCCGCCTTGTGGTAGACCATGGGGACGCTGCACTTGGGGCATTTCAGCACCTCGCGGCAGTCGTCGCACTGGGCCATGGTCTGGTAGCCGCGGCGGTTGAGCAGCAGGATGGTCTGCTTGCCCGCGTCGAGGTTGCGCCGGATGGCGTCCTCCATCGCAAGGCTGATCTCCCTCGGGTTGCCCGAGGCCAGCTCTGCCCGCATATCCACGATCTGGACGCTGGGCAGCGGGTTGCCGCCGTAGCGCTGGGTGAGCCGGACGAGCTGGGTGCGGCCATTCTGGGCGGCGTAAAAGCTCTCGGTGCTGGGGGTAGCGCTGGCCAGAAGGAGCAGGGAGCCGTTCTCCGCCGCCCGCTGCCGGGCCACCTCGTGGGCGGCGTACCGGGGCGCGGACTCGGAGCGGTAGGTGTGCTCCTGCTCCTCGTCGATGATGACGAGGCCGATGTTCTCCAGCGGGGCAAAGACGGCGCTCCGGGTCCCCACCACGATGTCGGCGCCGCCGTCCTGTATCATCTGCCATTGGAGCAGACGTTCGGTGTGGTTGAGGGCCGAGTGCTGGACGGCCACCCGCCGCCCGAACCGGCTCTTGAGGCGGAGGATCATCTGCGGCGTCAGGCTGATCTCCGGCACCAGCACGAGGGCGCGGCGGCCCAGCGCCAGACACCGCTCGATGAGCTTTAAGAACACCAGCGTCTTGCCGCTGCCGGTGACGCCGTAGAGCAGCGCCGAGTGGGGAGCGGTGTCTTCGAGGCCGGGCAGCAGGGCGTCATAGGCCGCCTGCTGCTCTGCCGTCAGGGTGATGGGCTCGTTTTTCAGCGGGATAGACGAATACAGGTCGATGGATTTGTTCACCTTGCTGCATTCGACGACGCCCTTGGCGCAGAGGTTGTCCAGCACGGCTTTGGTGATGCCGTGGGCCTCCATCTCGTTCTGGGTGCGCTCTCCCCCGCTCAGCAGGGCCACTGCCGCCAGCTGCTTGGCCGTGGGCCTGGGCTTTTGCTGCAAAGACCCCACCAGCTTATAGCTGTTCTCGGTGTGGCGGGTGAGCTGCTTTTGGAGCACCGGCGTCACGCCGTCCGCCGCGAGGGCGGGCTTATACTGCGCCCCATAGGGGATGACCGCCTTGACGGCCTCGTAGTAGGTGCAGAAGGTGCGCTCCTTGAGGAAATGCACCAGCCGCAGCAGCTCCGGCGTCAGGCAGGCCGAGGCGGGAGCTACGTCGAAGAGGTACTTGAGCTTTGCGTGTTCCGGTTCTTCGTCGCAGGCCAGCACCACGCCCATCCGGGCCTTGCTCCCCCGCCCGAACGGCACCAGCACCATGCTGCCGAGGCGGACGGCCTCCTGCTGGTCGGGCATGACGGCGTAGGTATAGAGTTTGTCGAAGTGGAAGGTCGCGTTGCTCACGGCAACGCCTACCGTTTTTGGCATTCGCGGCTCCTTGTTATCTGTCGAGGCCGGCCCGCTGGCGGATGATGCCGTAGAGCTTCTCGGCGCAGGCGTCCACCTCGTCGTTCACGAGGGTGAGGGTGAACTTCTCCTGCTCGGCCAGCTCCTTCTTTGCGGTGTCGAGGCGCTCGAGGATGCTGGCTTCCGTCTCGGTGCCGCGGCCCCGGAGGCGGCGTTCCAGCTCCTCCACGGAGGGCGGCAGCAGGAAGATGGTGGTAGCCCCCGGGAACATCCGGCGGATGTTGGCCGCGCCGTGGACGTCGATGACCAGCACCACCAGCTTGCCCGACTCGAGGCGCTTATCCACCTCTTCGCGGAGGGTGCCGTAGTAGTTGCCGTTGTAGAAGTTGTGCTCCACCACCTGATCGGTGTCGATGAGGTGCTGGAACTGCTCCCGGGTGCGGTAGTAGTAGTCCACGCCCTCCTGCTCCCCGGGGCGGGGTGCGCGGGTGGTGGCAGAGACGGTCTTTTCGATCTCGGGGTGGGCCTCGCGCAGGGCCTTGACCACACTATCCTTGCCGGTACCGGCGGCACCGGAGACGACAAACAGGTACTTTTCGTTTTCCATTTTTTACTGCTCCTCTGTCGGTTTTCCTTCCGGCTGGCCCGCAGCGCGGCCTGCCACCGTCTCAGGCGTCAGGGCCGAAAGGACTACATGGTCGGAGTCCATGATGAGCACGGCCCGGGTGCTGCGGCCATAGGATGCATCAATGAGCATCCCCCGCTCCCGCGCCTCCTTTACCAGACGCTTGACCGGCGCGGAGTCGGGGCTGACCACGGCCACCACCCGCCCTGCGCTGACCAGATTGCCAAAGCCGATGTTGATGAGCTTCATCTGAACTCCTCCGTACTGTTTTTATTCAAGGTTCTGGATCTGTTCGCGGATCTTCTCGATCTCCGCCTTCATGTCCACCACCGTGCGGGTGATGTCCAGGTCCTGACACTTGGAGCCGATGGTGTTGGTCTCACGGTTCAGCTCCTGGGTCAGGAAGTCCAGCTTCCGGCCCACCGGCTCGTCCAGCTCCAGAATGGAGCGGTACTGGGCGATGTGGCTGCGCAGACGGACGGTCTCCTCGTCCACGGCGGTCTTATCTCCGAAGATGGCGGCCTCCGTCAGGACGCGGGCGTCGTCGATGCTGCGGTCCTCGAGGATGGTCTTGAGCTTCTCGTAGAGGCGGCTGGTGTAGGCTTCGACGCGGCCTGCGCTCAGGGTCTCCACCCTGCCCACCCGCTCCTCGAGGAAGCACAGGCGGCTCTCCACGTCGGCCTTCATCTTGGCGCCCTCGGCGGCGCGCATGGCGATGAAGTTGTCCAGCGCCTGAGCCGTCACGGCGGAGACGTCGGCCCAGAGCTGTTCCTCGTCCACGTCGGCGTGGCGGGTGGCCAGCACGTCCGGGAAGCGGGTCAGCGTCGAGACGGTGACGTCGTTCTTGATGCAGAGCTTCTCCGAAAGGTTCCGCAGGGCCTTCTGGTAGCTGCGGGCCAGCTCCATGTTGACGGTCACCTCTGCGTCGGCGGCCTCCACGTTCTGGATGGTCATGCTCAGCTCGACCTTGCCGCGGGTGACCCGCTCGTTGAGCTGCTTTTTCAGGCGGCTGTCCATGTAGCTGCAGCTGCGGGGGATGCGGGACGAATACTCGAAATACCGGGAGTTGACGCTGCGCAGCTCGACCGTGATCTCGCGGCCATTCAATACAGCAGTCCCCCGGCCAAAACCGGTCATGCTCAGGATCATATGCTCCACGTTTCCTCTCTGTTGATGGGTGGATATGCGGACAAATTACGGTATATGTATCCGCGTTTGGGTATACAGGCCCATGTTACGATACATATGTTATTATTCTACTCTGATGGCCGCTTTTTTGCAAGTCAAAAAGCACAGAAATACTCCTCAGGCCTGCCTTCGTACAACCTCTCAGTCTCACTTCGTTCGACAGCTCCCCTGGTAGGGGAGCCTCTGGCGAAACCGTTCACTTTGCGGGGACTGCCAAGGCCTCCCCTACTAGGGGAGGTGGCATCGCGGAGCGATGACGGAGAGGTTGTACTTCGCAGCAGCTTTTGTCCAAGAGCACAAAAAGCCCCCCGCATCTGCGGGGGGCTTAGAAAGCCTTATGCTGTTTTATCAGACGGGGTGAGACTTATTTGCAAAATCTGCATGGTCTGCATCCACGCCCTGAGCCTTGGCGTTGCGCTTCTCGAAGAACTTGGGAGCGACCTGCGGGAACATGGCGTAGGTCAGGACGTCCTCTTCCTGAGTAGCCCACTTTGCAGCCTCAGCCTTCAGCTTGTCCATCTCGGGAGCGAGGGTGTCGGCAAAGCGGCAGGTGATGGGCTGCTCGTCGCCCAGGATCTTCTTGGTGAACTCGGCGCTGATGGGAGCGGGAGTCTTGCCGTAGTCGCCGTGGACGAGGCCCTTGAACTCCTTGGTGACCATCTTGTAGCGCTCGCCCAGGATGACGTTGAAGACAGCCTGCGTGCCGACGATCTGGCTGGTGGGGGTGACCAGCGGAGGATAGCCTGCGTCCTCACGAACGCGAGGGATCTCAGCCAGCACTTCGTCCAGCTTGTCTTCCTTGCCGGCATCCTTCAGCTGCTTGAGCATGTTGGAGAACATGCCGCCCGGCACCTGATACAGCAGGGTGTTGGCGTCCACGCCCAGAGACTTGGGGCTGATCTGGCCGTTGGCGATGTACTTCTCGCGCAGCTTTGCAAAGTATGCGCGCACGACGTTCAGCTGCTTGAGGTCGAGGCCGGTGTCGTAATCGGTACCCTGCAGGGCTGCGACGAGGCTCTCGGTAGCCATGTGGCTGGTGCCGCCGCTCAGGGGGCTCATGGCGGTATCGACGATGTCAGCGCCGGCCTCGATGCCCTTCAGCAGGGACATGGAGGCCAGACCGGCAGTGTAGTGGCTGTGGATGTCCACAGGGATGGACAGGGTGTTCTTCAGCTCCTTGACCAGCTCGTAGCAGGTGTAGGGAGTCAGCAGACCGGCCATGTCCTTGATGCAGATGGAGTTTGCACCCATCTCTTCCAGAGTCTTTGCGTACTTGACGTAGTACTCGTTGTTGTGGACAGGGCTCAGGGTGTAGCTGATGCAGCCCTGAACGTGTGCGCCTTCCTTGTTGGCAGACTTGATGGCGGTCTGCAGGTTGCGGGCGTCGTTCAGTGCGTCGAAGATGCGGATGACGTCGATGCCGTTTGCAACGGACTTCTTCACGAAGTACTCGACGGCGTCGTCCGCGTAGGGGCGGTAGCCCAGCATGTTCTGGCCGCGGAACAGCATCTGCAGCTTCTGGTGGGGCAGCTCCTTGCGCAGGATGCGCAGACGCTCCCAGGGGTCCTCATCGAGGAAGCGGATGCAGCTGTCGAAGGTCGCACCGCCCCAGCACTCGACGGAGAAGTAAGGGATCTTGTCCATCTCGGGCAGGATGGGACGCATCTCGTCCATCGTCATACGGGTGGCCAGCAGGGACTGGTGGGCATCGCGCAGGACGACTTCCGTGATCTTGATGGGCTTTTTAGCCATTGTTGTCACCTCTCTCTTAGTTCATGGAAACCAGAGTGTCACCGGAGTTGACGGTGTCGCCCTTATGGACATTGATGGAAGCAACGGTGCCGTCCTGAGGAGCAACGATCTCGTTCTCCATCTTCATGGCCTCGAGGATGACCAGCACGTCGC
>ERZ1034969.584-NODE-584-length-20450-cov-16.995587_pt1 | contig 20450 bp, 18 predicted proteins | sample MGYA00520624_ERZ1034969 | MGnify/ENA primary metagenome ERZ1034969 (study PRJEB33766, sample SAMN09781776) | gut metagenome | biome: gut microbiome | host: Homo sapiens | place: Madagascar | study: EMG produced TPA metagenomics assembly of the PRJNA485056 data...
GCTGAAAGTAGAACAAAAACAGGAAAAAAAGAAAAAATGTTCTACCGCGGAGTCCGAAATCGTGCCGCACAGAGCTGAAAGTAGAACAAAAACAGGAAAAAAAGAAAAAATGTTCTACCGCGGAGTCCAAAATCGATCCGCACGGAGCTGAAAGTAGAACAAAAACAGAGAAAAATGAAAAAATGTTCTACCGCCACCTTCAAAACCGATCCGCGCAGCATCGAATAATGAACGGAATTCTCGCTTCGCTGCGAATTCCCTCAATCTAAATCAAAAAGGACAAGATTCTCGCTTCGCTGCGAATCTTCTTCCAGTAAATCAATAAATGAACAGATGCTCACTGTGCTCGCATCTGGCTTTCATGACGCATTGATTAACTTGCCATGCCTCGCTAGTTCACATAACATCGCTGCGTGGACGCGTCTCACCACACCCGCATCTGGTTTACATAATATCACCGCGCATTTCAGTTTACATAATATCACCGCACGTTTCAGTTCATAACATCCCGTCTCGAACACCCCCATCTTGTAATCTCCCACCGCTAGTTTACATAATACTCAACACACCACCCACACCCCCACACAAGACTCACCGCCTATCATCTTTCAACGGGCCCTTCCTTCCATCACCATTCACAAACGGTCATAACCATTCAAGATAATGAAACTTTTTGACGTTTTTTGATTGCTTTTTCTCAAACGCCATGTTATTATACTATCGGAAGGTGATGAAAGTGCTTGCAGAAGAAAGACAGCAAATGATTTTGCAAATGTTGAAGGAAAACAAAGTCGTCAAGCTTCAGGAAATATGCGAAAAGTCCGGATGCTCGGAATCATCCGCCAGAAGGGACTTCCAGCTGCTTGAAGAAAAGAATCTTTTAGTCAGGGTGCATGGCGGTGCCAAAATCAAGTATTCATTGTCGAGCGAACCGGACATGTCGGGCAAGGCGACACGCAATACTTCTGAAAAAAATTCGATTGCGCATGCTGCGGCAAAACATATTCAGCAGGATGACGTGATTTATCTTGACGCCGGCACTTCAACTCTTGCAATGGTTCAATATCTTGAACCGGAACAGAACTTGACGGTTGTCACGAACGGCGTCATGCACGCATCCATGCTTGCCGACAAGGACATCAGGACGATTCTGATCGGCGGCGAGCTCAAGAATACGACAAAGGCCATCGTTGGCGTTGAAGCGGTCAACTCGCTCAAGCAGTACCGGTTCAACAAAGTTTTCATGGGGATGAACGGCATCCACCCTCGTTATGGCTACACCACCCCGGATCCCAACGAAGCTGCCGTCAAGCAGGCCGCAATGGAACAAAGCGAACAGTGCTACGTGCTTGCTGACCACACGAAGTTCGATGCGGTCTCGTTCGTCAAGGTTGCTGACGTTTCGAAAGCACGAATCATCACCACGCAGTTGTTGCCAAAGCTGAGCAGTCAGTACAACAAGCAGACAACGATACAGGAGGTAGAAAAATGATTTATACGGTGACGGTCAACCCCTCAATCGATTACATCGTTCAGCTCAAGAACCTGACGCTGGGCGAAGTCAATCGCATGGACTACGACAACAAGCTTCCGGGCGGAAAGGGCATCAATGTTTCGCGCATCTTGAAAGAGATCGACGTGGAAAATACAGCGCTCGGCTTCCTGGGCGGTTTTACCGGAAGATTCGTTGAAGAATCGCTTGAAAACGTCGGTTTGAGCACAAGTTTTACGCATATTAAGGAAGACACGCGCATCAACGTTAAGATCAAGGCAGAAGAAGAAACTGAAATAAACGGCCGCGGTCCGGTGATTTCTGAAGAAGAATTGGTCGAGTTCAAAAAGCAGTTTGAAAAATTGGAAAAGGGCGACGTCGTGATTTTTGCGGGCAGCCTTGCACCAAATCTCGACGATGATTTTTATGCAGAACTGATTGACGTGATTCGCGAAAAGGGCGCGGATTTCGTAATCGACACGACGGGCGAAAGTCTGATGAAGACGCTTGAAAAGAAGCCGCTTGTCGTTAAGCCGAACAACCACGAATTGGCAGATCTTTTCCACGTTGAACTGAAATCGATGGATGACGTTGCGAAATACGGCAAGAAACTTTTGGAGCTTGGCGCACAGCACGTCCTGATCTCAATGGCAGGTGACGGCGGCATGATGATTACAAAAGACAAGGTCTATCGTTCATATGCGCCAAAGGGTACGGTCATCAACTCGGTTGGTGCCGGTGATTCGATGATCGGCGGATTTACCGGAACCTTTGCCAGGACGGGCGACGTTTTGGAAGCATTCCGTTACGGTCTCGCCTGCGGTTCAGCCACTGCATTTTCCGAAGACCTTGCAGACAAGAAGAAGATCAACGAAATTTTGCCATTGATCAAAATTGAAGAATATAAATAAGGAGGGAATATCTCATGGACATTCGTGAATTATTAAGAACGGACCTGATGATCATGGATCTTAAGGCTCAGACAAAGGCTGAAGTCATCGATGAAATGGTCCGCAATCTGTTTGAAAAGGGCGTCATCAAAGACGAAGAAGCATATAAAAAAGACATTATCAAACGTGAAGAAGAAGGTTCGACCGGAATGGGCGACGGTATTGCCATTCCGCATGCGCACAACGAAGCCGTCAACGAACCGGCCGTAATGTTTGCCAAGAGTCAAGCGGGCGTTGACTACGATTCGCTTGACGGACAGCCGGCACATCTCTTCTTCATGATTGCGGCTCCTGAAGGCGGCGACAATACGCACCTTCAAGCTTTGGCAGCACTGTCGCAGGTATTGATGAATCCTGACGTTACGAGCGCTTTGAAGTCCGCCGATACGCCTGAAAAGGTTCAGGCAATCTTTGCTGATGCGGTTGCCAAAAAAGAAGCCGAAAACAAGGCTCAGGAAGAAGCTGAAAAGCAAGCTGACAATGCTCCTGCAAGCGATCGTCCGTACATCGTTGCCGTCACGGCCTGCCCGAACGGCATTGCGCATACGTACATGGCAGAAGAAAACCTCAAGAAGGCTGCTGAAAAGCTCGGCGTTGACATCAAGGTCGAAACGAACGGCTCAGAAGGCGTCAAGCACCTTCTTTCAGATTCGGAAATTGCGCGCGCAAAGGGCGTCGTCATTGCTGCCGACAAGAAAGTCGCAATGGCACGCTTCAACGGCAAGCAATTGATTTCAAAACCCGTAACGAGCGCCATCAAAAATCCTGAAGAACTGATTCAGACGATTCTTGACGGCAAAGCGCCTTTATACAAAGCAGAAGCGGGCGAAGAAGAATCATCTTCTGCATCATCAAACGACACGGTCTGGGGCAACATCTACAAGCAGCTGATGAACGGGATTTCCCACATGCTTCCGTTCGTTATCGGCGGCGGGATTTTGATGGCCATCTCCTTTATCGTTGAACAGTACATGGGCGGCGACAAATCCCCTGCATTTATCTTCTTGAACAATGCCGGCAACATGGCCTTTGCCTTCATGGTTCCGGTTCTTGCCGGATACATTGCCGAAGCCATTGGCGATCAGCCGGCCTTGATGCCAGGTTTCGTCGGCGGTTTCATGGCAACCGTCTACTCCGGCTCGTTCGGCGGCGCATATACTGCTAACGTCATGTCCGATGCCAAATCCGCAGCCGGCTTCCTTGGCGGTATCGCAGCCGGTTTCATTGCCGGCCATATGATGAACGGCTTGAAGAAGCTCTGCAAGAACCTGCCGAAGTCAGTCGAAGGCATGAAGCCGATGCTGATTTATCCGATTTTAGGCTTGCTGTTCATCGCACTGATCATGTACTTCATCGTCAACCCGATCTTCTCAACGATCAACGTCTGGATCACGAACTTCCTGAATCACCTCGGCACGGGCAATGCCGTCCTGCTCAGCTTGATTCTGGCCGGCATGATGTCCATCGACATGGGCGGTCCCTTCAACAAGGCCGCATACGTCTTTGCATCCGGTGCCTTCGCAAACGATCCGCATTCAACAGCCGCAGCAGGCTTGATGGCTGCAGTCATGGTCGGCGGCATGGTGCCTCCGTTCGCAACTGCGCTTGCAACAGTGCTCTTCCCTAAGAAGTTCACGGAACAGGAACGCCGCGCCGGCATTTCAAACTGGGTTCTCGGATTCTCCTTCATTACTGAAGGCGCAATTCCGTTTGCAACGGCCGATCCAGGTCACGTGATTCCTTCCTGCATCATCGGTTCTGCCGTTTCAGGAGCTCTCATCGGCTTGTGGCACGTATCCGTTCCCGCACCGCACGGCGGCTTCTGGGTAACGCCGCTTGCAAGCAACCCGCTCGGCTACATCCTTGCCGTTGTCATCGGTACGATCGTTGCCGGACTCATCCTCGGCTTCTGGCGCAAGGATTCTCATGAAAAATAAATGATTAACGGGACTTCTCTTGGGGGGTCCTGTTTTTGTGCTCTGCATCTTGCCTGAAGTGCCAAAAAACGAACTGCCGGACCTTTTGAATGGGACCGCCGTTTTTGGGAGACAGGATACAATATAGAGCGTAGGGGGTGGTGCTCCCCCCTCGCTTTATCCGTGGTTGTTGTTGATTTGAATTACTTCAGATCGAGCTCCTTTCTCCTTTATACAAGGGTTCGAAGAGCCTGTTTTAAAAGTAGTCGATTGCTTCGGCTGCTTTTTTTGTGAAATGCAGTGCGTTGATGGCTGCTGATTGCGCGGTCCCCGAAGTAGACAAAAACAGAGCAAAATACCTAATTTTTGTCTACCGTAGTCTTCAAAAATGCCCCGCGCTCTCGCCGAAGTAGACAAAAAACGAGTGAAATGTCGAAATTTTGTCTACCGTAGCCTCCAAAAAGGCCTTGAGCGGTCCTCGAAGTAGACAAAAACGGAGCAAAATACTTAATTTTTGTCTACCGTAGCCTCCAAAACCGGCCCGCGCGCCCCTCGAAGTAGACAAAAACAGAGGAAAATGCCCGAATTTTGTCTACGCTGCCACCCCCCAATACGCAAAAAAAAGCGCCCCGACCCCGTCGCAGCGCTTCCTATTAATCTTCATCATTTCACGCTGGCAGCCATCTTGACCAGCGTATCGATATTCTTTCCCTTCAACGTATACAAAACGTTGCCCTTGTTCCACGTCAGCACGTTTTCGCTGGCGGTTGCTTCAAGCTGTCCGCCGCCTTTTGTACTTGGTGCCGGCAGGTAGTATCGTTCAAGCAGGTCAACGACGTGTTGTGCTGTCGGAACAGGATCTTCGCCAACGACTGCACTCGCATGAACGACGAATGACCATCTGCCTTCGTTCCATTGCAGGTAGCGTTGTCCCGCACCCGAGTCCATGACGCCGCTGATGCCGTGTCCAAGATCGACTGTCGGCAATCCGCTTGAGCTGTCTGATGGCTGGTAAGGCACGTCGTTTGCGGCTGCGCTCTCGCTGTCATAAGTCTTTTTGACAAACGTTGCGTAAGGCACGTGTCCGCTGGTTGCCCCGTCATTCAATCCGTATGGGCTGTAGCTTACGATGTAGTCAACGGAGAAGTTGTTCGCATCGCCGGTATAGCGCATGTTCAAATATCCGGGTGCCGAATCGAGTCCGTTTGCGCTCGGAAGCAAGATGTTTCCTAAGTTGTTTCGTATTGAAGCATTAAGTTCTGATAATCGTTTGTTGTTTAAATCCAGTGTCGGAGAAGACGTTGATGTTTCTCTTGCCTCGAGGTTTGAGCCGGAACTCGAAGAAGCGTCAGAAACTGAACCGGTACTGGAAGTTGAGGCATCTTTTTTGACGGAGCTTGATGATTGTGACTTTTCTTGAGATTTTTTCGCCTTGACTGACGATACCGAACTTGTTTTTTCGCTTTCGTTTGAAGTTTTTTCACCTTTTTTTTGATTTGAGCAAGCCCCTAAAATCAATACTGAAACAAGCAAAATTCCGAAAAGCTTCAATTCTTTTTTCATATATACCACTCCTTTTTGTAACCGCAGCCTTTAAATGTCGATAACCCTTATTTCACCTATAATGATACTCCTTTTAGTTAGTGTTTGATATAAATAAATTGTGAATTTCAATATAATATTGAATAATATTTATGAATGCTGAAATTAAAGTGGGGCAAATTTGCCCTACTTTTCGTATTCTAATGTGGTAGAATGTTCTTTATAAGACTCTGATAGAAATTAAAAGGATTATCGATAATTCGTTATCAATTATTTGCATTGCATTACAGTTATATAATAATCGATAATTCGATTGGCTATTTTTTGAAAAACTATGTAAATTAAGAAAACACCTGTCTTGAATTATGTTAAAATGGTGAGAGTAATCTACATATGAGGAGAAGTGAAATGAACGACAACAATAATGAAGAAACAGTTATCGATTTATCTCAACTGTTCGGAGCTGTCAGGAAAAGCATTGTCAGCATTATCATCTGGGGCATCGCAGGCTTGCTGGTGTCCCTGTTTGCGACCTTTGTTTTGATGACTCCAAAGTACAGTTCGACGATCGATATTTTGGTCAATCAAAAAGCAGACAACACCCAGATGCAGTACACGGCACAACAGGCCGATTTGCAGGCAATCAATACTTATAAGGACGTCTTGCAAAAATCAGTCATCTTGGCTCCTGTCGTCAAAGAAGTCAGGGAACGCGACAACTATCAAGGATCCGTCGGTGCTTTGCAGAAATCGATGTCGATTGCGAACCAGACAAGCTCACAGGTGCTGAGCGTGACCGTAACCGACACGAATGCCTATACGGCAGCTGATCTCGCCAATACGATCGGCAAAGTTTTTGCTAAAAAGATCAAGACAATGATGAAAATCGATAACGTGACCGTCGTTACGAAGGCAACGGCCAATACGAATCCGGTTTCGCCCAATAAGATGAAAAATGCGGCAATCGGCTTGCTGCTTGGCTTATTGATCGGCATTGCGATTGCCGTCATCAAAGAACTTCGCGATACGACCGTCAAGGATACGGACTTCTTGACAAAGGAACTCGGTTTGACGAATCTTGGCGCCATTTACCACATCAGCAGCGACAACCAGGATTACGGCTTGGTCAAAATCATTGAAAAGAACGAAAGCGTTCCGGAAAATGGCGATGAACGTCGTGTTCGTCGTCGCGTTTAGATTAGCGGAGGTATGAAATGTCATTGTTTAAGAAAAAGAAGAAACATCTTGAAACTACAACAATGGATTACGGCGTTCGCATGATCACCGTGTCCAAATCAGGTTCGGCCAACACGGAACAGTTCAATACGATTCGCACGAACATCGAATTTTCAAGCGCTGACGAACAGTTCAAATCAATCATGCTGACGTCATCGATGGCTTCTGAAGGCAAATCGACCGTTGCGGCCAACTTGGCCGTTTCGTTTGCTCGTCAAGGCAAGAAAACGTTGCTGGTCGATTCCGACTTGAGACGTCCAACGCTCAACGCGACATTCAGCATCGCTGATCCGAAGGGCTTGACGAACTTTTTGACGGAAAAAGACATGCCGGCAAATACCGTGATTTATAAGACAACGGTTGATAACCTGAGCGTTATGCCGAGTGGTCCGGTGCCTCCCAATCCGTCAGAATTGATTGGATCGCGAAAAATGGCCGGCTTGATCAAGGTTTTGGAAGATAACTTTGATCTTGTGATTTATGATGCCCCACCGCTATTGAGCGTAACCGATGCCCAGTTGATTTCGACGCGTGTTGATGGCACCGTTCTTGTCGTTCGAGAAGGCAAAACTGAAAAAGAAGCTTTGCGTCAGGCAGTCGGATTGTTGAATCACGTCAATGCCAAAATTATCGGCACGATTTTCAATGACGTCAAAGGATCATCCGGCAGCGGCTATTATGGATATTACGGCTACTATGGATATTATGGGAAAGAAGACAAGAAATAATGCGATTTGACAAGATTGTTGACTTGCATTGTCACATCCTTCCCGGGATTGATGATGGTTCCAAGAATTTAGAAACGTCTTTGAAACTTGCTGAAGCAGCGGTTGCGGACGGCGTGACGCATATTTTGGCGACGCCGCATCATCTTGACAATGACTATGTCAATCACAAAGATGACGTCATCAAAGTCTGTGATGATTTTCAAACCGAACTTGACAACAGGGGTATCCCGTTGACGGTCTTTCCTGGTCAAGAAGTTCACATCAACGGTGATCTGGTTGAACGCTATGACGACCTTCTCGGCATAGACGAGCAGAAACGCTACATGTTGTTGGAATTTCCGCATGGTGACGTTCCGGGATATGCGGAACAGCTGATTTTTGATTTGAAGCGCAAGGGAACGATTCCTGTAATCGTTCATCCTGAAAGAAACAAGAAGATTCAGGACAATTTGGATATTTTATATGACTTCATCTCAAACGGTGCCTTGGCACAGGTCACCGCAACAAGCTACGTTGGAGGCTTCGGCGAACACGTCGCCAAGATCTCACATGACATGGTTGAGCATAATCTTGTTCAGATTGTGGCATCTGATGCACACAGCCTTCCGGGTAGGAAGTTCGTCCTTAGCGAGGCATTGTACCAGATTGCTGAAGATTTTGGAGAACAAAAGGCATTGGAATTTGAAAGCAATGCAGAAAAGCTGATTAACGGTGACTATGTTGCTGCACGTAACTATTCACCTGTCAGGAAAAAAAAGAGGTTTTTGTTTTTTAACTGATGATTATTTGCAGTGACGTTGTTGAAAAACAGCGTCATTACAGTATTATGCGATGGCGGAGAGGGTAGATTACGACGATGAAAAACGGTTCAGAAAAGAAATTCGAACATTGGAAACTGATTTCCTTGTATTTGGTTGTTTACGACATTATTGCGGTTAACGTTTCATATTTTGCCGCACTGTTTCTCAGGTTTGACATGCGCATTTCAAGCATTCCTCCTGAATGTCTTCATGCTTTTATGAAGTTTGCACCATTCTACACAGTCTTCACGCTGATTGTGTTTCATTGCTTGAAACTGTACAACAGCTTGTGGCAGTTCGCAAGCTTTGATGAACTTAACAGAATCATCGCCTCGTCTGTGGTAACGACAATCTTCCAGGGACTTTTCATGACCTGTCTGGTTACCAGAATGCCGGCGTCATATTACATCTTCGGTGCCTTCATTCAGTTTGCGCTGATTGTCGGAATCAGATTCAGTTACAGATACATCAATCTTGAGCGTAATCGCCGCTACAACAATCATGCTGCAATTCACAACGTCATGGTAATCGGTGCAGGATCTGCCGGCAAGACGATTTTAAGGGAGATGCGCAATTCCCAGGGGATGTCAGGCAAGGCGTGCTGTGTCATTGATGACAATCCCAACAAATGGGACCGGACAATGGAAGGTGTTCCCATTGTCGGTGGTCGCGACGCAATTTTAAGTGCCGTCAAGAAGTACAGCATTGACCAGATCATGTTTGCAATTCCGTCGGCTTCAACCGAAGACAAGCGGGATATCCTCAATATCTGCAAGGAAACCAAGTGTGAACTCAAGAGTCTGCCGGGAATTTATCAGCTTGCCAACGGTGAGGTGTCGTTGAGCAAGATGAAGGCTGTCAATGTTGAAGATCTTCTTGGAAGAGATCCCATTAAAGTTGACATGGCAGAGGTCTTCAGGCAGCTTACCGGAAAGACCATCCTTGTTACAGGTGGTGGCGGATCAATCGGCAGCGAATTATGTCGGCAGATTGCAGCACATAATCCGAAGCAGCTCATTATCTTTGACATTTACGAGAACAATGCCTATGCCATTCAGCAGGAACTTGTCCGTAAGTATGGCGATAAGCTCAATCTTGTGACGCTGATAGGGTCCGTTCGTGATAGCCGTCGCCTGGACATGATTTTTGACAAGTATCGTCCCGACATCGTTTATCATGCCGCAGCGCACAAGCATGTTCCCCTGATGGAGACAAGCCCCAACGAGGCAATCAAGAACAATGTTGTTGGCACATACAAGGTTGCCTACATGGCGCTTAAGTATGATGTTGAAAAGTTTGTTCTCATCAGTACGGACAAGGCCGTCAACCCGACAAACATCATGGGTGCAAGCAAGAGGTTGTGCGAAATGGTTATTCAGAGCATGGAGAGAATCAGCGAGAATAACGACTTCGATTCTCTGCCGTTGTTGCATGATCATAGAAAGGACGGTCTTAAGGACGTGCATCCGAAAACTTCTAGGACAAAGTTTGTGGCCGTTCGTTTCGGTAACGTCCTGGGCAGTAACGGCAGCGTCATTCCGCTCTTCAAAAAGCAGATTGCAGAGGGAGGACCTGTAACCGTCACGCATCCGGATATCATCCGCTACTTCATGACAATTTCCGAAGCCGTCAGCCTGGTTCTTCAGGCAGGTACATATGCGAAAGGCGGGGAAATCTTCGTTCTTGACATGGGATCGCCAGTCAAGATTAACACTCTGGCCAGAAATTTGATCAAGCTGTCAGGATATGAGCCGGATGTTGATATTCCAATTGTCTACACGGGACTTCGCAGCGGTGAGAAACTGTACGAGGAAAAGCTGATGAAGGAAGAAGGATTGAAGAAGACTGCCAATGAGCTGATTTTCATTGGTCAGCCAATACCATTTGACATGGATAACTTCTTCAGAAATCTCGAAGACCTTTCTCAGGCAAGTTATCAGAACAGCGATGATATTGTGGAAAGAGTGGAAAAAGTGGTTTCGACATTCCATCCTGTGGGAGCACACCCTACGGGCAGGGAGAAGATTTATCAAGAATAATTTGAAAGGTTATGTTAGAAATGTTTGAAAAGAAACAATCTTTTGAGAAGTTTGAATCCAAGGTATGGCTTAGCAGTCCGACTATGTATGATGACAGCATGAAGTACGTCATGGAGGCATACGAGACCAACTGGATGTCCACTGTTGGAAAGAACATCGATGAAGTCGAAGCAATGGTATGTGAAAAAGTCGGATGCGGGCATTCAGTTGCCCTGTCTGCAGGTACGTCAGCACTGCATCTTGCGGTTAAGCTTGCCGGTGTCAAGCCTGGGCAGAAAGTCTTCTGTTCTGATATGACATTTTCGGCGACGGTTAATCCAATAACTTACGAGGGCGGTATTCCTGTTTTCATTGATACGGAGTATGATACCTGGAATATGGATCCTGTTGCGTTAGAGAAGGCCTTCGAGTTGTATCCCGACGTAAAGGTTGTAGTTGTCGCACATTTGTATGGAACACCGGGCAAAATTGATGAAATCAAGGCCATCTGCGAAAAGCACGGTGCTGTTATTATTGAAGATGCAGCGGAATCATTGGGGGCAACTTACAAGGGCGTTCAGACCGGTACTTTTGGTGATTACAATGCCATTTCCTTCAACGGCAACAAGATTATTACAGGTACTTCGGGCGGTATGTTGCTGACAGACGATGAAGCAGCAGCAGATAAGGCTCGCAAGTGGTCTACTCAAGCACGTGAAAATGCACCTTGGTATCAGCACGAAGAAGTCGGTTATAATTATCGGATGAGTAATGTCATTGCAGGTGTGGTCAGAGGACAATTGCCACATCTCGAAGATCATATCGCTCAGAAGAAAGCCATTTATGAAAGATACAGGGATGGTTTCAAAGGGCTCCCGGTTTCCATGAATCCAATCGATTTCGAAAATTCTGAACCTAACTACTGGCTTTCATGCATGATTTTGGATAAGGATGCCATGTGCAAGCAGGTTCGAGGAGAACAGGATGCGTTGTATGTTCCTGAACATGGAAAGAGTTGTCCTACGGAAATTCTTGATGCAATTGCTTCAATAAATGCTGAAGGACGACCGATTTGGAAACCGATGCATATGCAGCCAATATATCGTATGAATCCGTTTGTTGTCAGAGACGGCAATGGCCGTGCAAGGACCAATGCATACATTTCCGGCACGGTCACAGATGTCGGTATGGATATCTTCTCAAGAGGACTGTGCCTGCCGAGTGACAACAAGATGACTGCTGAACAGCAGGACAAGATTATTGAAGTGATAAGGGCATGTTTTGATTAGACGGAGAAGTTAATATGCATACCAAGTTGTTTTATGAAAAATATGTAAAGCGAACTGTGGATTTTTTACTGTCTTTGGTTTCAATAATCATATTAAGCCCTGTTCTTTTGATTTTGGCTGTTGTTGTTAGAATAAAAATGGGAAGTCCAATTGTATTTTCACAGTCAAGGCCTGGAATTAATGGGAAAATATTCAAGATGTATAAATTTAGGACCATGACTAATGAAAAGGATGAGAATGGAAACTTATTGCCTGATGAAATGAGACTAAATAAGTTTGGCTCCTTTCTTAGATCAACAAGTTTGGATGAGTTGCCAGAGCTTTTCAATATTTTAAAGGGAGATATGGCAATTGTCGGGCCACGTCCTCTTCTTGTTGAATATCTTCCGCTTTACACAAGAAAACAGGCTAGAAGACATGAAGTGAGACCAGGGATGACTGGATATGCGCAAGTGAATGGGCGTAATGAATTGTCCTGGGAAAAAAAATTTGAACTTGATGTTGAGTATGTAGATAATGTTACATTTGTAAATGATTTAAGAATTATCTTTAAAACAGTCAAGACGGTTTTAAAACGGGAAGGGATTAGTTCCGAAACTTCAAAGACAATGGAAAAATTTACTGGCACGCCAAGGAAGTAGGTTTTTTTTATGAAAAAATTGGCAATAATAGGTGCCGGTGGACATGGCAAGGTAGTTGCTGACATTGCCAAAAAGAATGGATATGAAAAAATTTTTTTTCTGGATGATTGCAATAGGGATGATTTTTTAGGGAGTTATCCAATTATTGGTGATACAGACAGTGTAATTCCTGAAGACTATGATTTATTCATTGCTATAGGAAATGCTGAAACTAGAAGAAAAATGACAGGAAAGTTTTCAGACAGGAATATTATTACACTTATCCATCCGGATGCTGTAATAGCTGATGATGTGAAGCTTGGCAGAGGAACTTGTGTAATGGCAGGTGCAGTTATTAATCCTGGTGTTGCTATAGGTGAAGGATGTATAGTTAATACGTCATCCTCCGTTGATCACGATTCTGTTTTAGATGATTATGTACATGTTTCTGTTGGAGCACATATTGCAGGGACGGTTATTGTGGGCGATGGTACTTGGGTTGGAATAGGTGCGGTTATTTCAAATAACATAAATGTTTGTCGTAATTGTATGTTGGGAGCAGGAACTGTTGTTGTTAAGGATATTTTGACAAGCGGGACTTATGTCGGTGTACCAGCTAGACTTATTAAGTTGGGTGATTAGTTTTGAAAAGAGTTTTAATGGTTGCAACTGTACCTTCAATGATTAGCAACTTTAATATGAATAATATTATGATGCTTAAGAATAAAGGATACGATGTCGATGTTGCATGTAATTTTGATGATACTACGGTATGGGATTCCAGCAAATCAGACAAATTTAAAGAAAAACTTAAACAGTTCAATATCAATTTTTATCAGGTTGATTTTTGCAGAAACCCTTCGAATATTGTCAAGGTATTTTGTTCCTACAAGCAGTTACTTGAATTGTCAAGAAAAAGAAAGTATAAGCTTATACATTGCCATACGCCGGTTGCGGGAGTTGTAGCAAGACTTGTTGCACATAAGTTGAAAATTAAATGCCTTTACACTGCTCATGGATTTCATTTCTTCAAGGGAGCTCCCTGGAAAAATTGGATAGTTTTTTATCCAATAGAGAAGTTTCTCTCCAAGTACACTGATGTCATTATAACCATTAATAATGAAGATTATAAGCGTGCCAGCAAGGACTTTAAGGATTGTTCTGTTGAGTACGTACCCGGTATTGGAGTGGATATAGATAAATTTTCCAGTATATCTGAAGATAGTAGAAGAAAGCTGCGAGATAGTTTGGGTGTTGCAGATGATGATATAATGCTTTTATCGGTGGGAGAACTTAGTAGACGCAAAAATCATGAAGTTGTAATAGACGCCATGAATTTAATTGGCAATAGAAAATTGAAATACTTTATATGCGGCAGGGGATCGCTTGAATCGCAGCTCAAAGAAAAAATAAATAAGTTGGGATTGCAAAATAATGTATTTTTATTGGGTTATAGGAATGATATTGCCGAGTTAAATTCAGCAGCGGATATCTTTGTGTTCCCTTCTTTGCAGGAAGGACTGCCTGTTGCCTTGATGGAGGCAATCGCAAGCAAAAGATTGGTAGTATGTTCTAATATAAGGGGAAATATAGATCTTGTTACAGATGAACATTACGTATTCAATCCAACTGATGTTGATGATGTTGCTGAGAAAATAAGAAATTCTGTAGATGATATAGGTAATGAAAATGTTATTGACAGGAATTTTGAGCGGCTTGATGATTGCTTTAGTCTGAATGTGGTTAGCAGAAAGATGTCGGACATATATGATAGGTTATTGAGGTAATTGTCTTATGGGTGATTTAAGAGTTCTACATTGTATTAACGGAATGGGCAGCGGTGGAGCTGAAGCTGACATCATGAATTGGTATGGCTGCATTCATGATAAAGGTGTTACATTTGATTTTCTGTTGAGGACAGAAGATTTGTTTTATAAGGATGAAATAGAGAAAATGGGAGGTAACATATTCATTACCGACACATTTCATAAGCATCCTTTCAAGAACATCAAAGAAACATTTGCTTTTTTTAAAAAGAACTCGGGAAAATATGATGCTGTGCATGTGCATGGCAATACACTTTTTTATATCGTTCCACTTATTGCTGCCAAAAAGTATGGAATTAAACTTAGAATATTTCACGGGCATAATACACATGCTGCAAATCCGATTACTGGATTAATTCATAAATTCAATAAGCATATTTTCAAAAGATATTCCAACAGTTTTGTTGCATGTTCAAAAGAGTGCGCAAAGTTTTTTGGAGTTAATAATGCAGTCATATTAAAGAATGCAATTGATTTAAGTAAGTTTGATGTTAATATCAGTGTTCCTAAATTGAAGAGAAAACTAGGCATAGATGATGACAAAATTGTTTTTACCAACATTGGCAGGATGCTGAAAGTCAAGAATCAGAAGTTTCTGATTGATGTATTTTATGAATTGAAAAAAGAGCTGCCAAATTCACTTTTATTGATAATAGGCGTTGGTCCCTTGGAAAGTGAGTTGAAAAATCAAGTTAGGGAATTAGGCATTGAAAACAGTGTACGGTTTGTTGGACAGGTTACTAATGTAAATGAATACATGAAAATAACAGATCTGTTAATTTTTCCGTCGCTGTATGAGGGAATTCCACTTACCCTTCTTGAAGCACAGGCAAGCAAGACAAAGATATTATGTTCAAGTAATATAGATATTGAAACAAAAATAACCAATTACTTATTTTTGAAGGATTTAAGTGATGGTGAGGAAGAATGGGCCAGTGAATGCATAAGACTATTGAATATGGATATTAGTGATAATATTAGTGACAAGTTTGCAAATGCAGGGTACAGTTTAGAAGACAACGCAAATAAATTATACGATTTATACAGAGGTAGTTAGATTATGAATAGCATAATTATTTTCATTCCATCATTGGGATATGGCGGAGCTGAAAGAGTAACGGTGCGTATTGCTAATTATTTATCACGCAAATACAGTGTTAATGTAGTAACTTTAAAAAAGGAAGCCAAGGAATACGAGTTGGCAAGCGATGTTCGTCGTATAAACTTGGATAGTAAATCGACTTTAAGTAGTATATTCGAAATGCGTAAACTGATAAAGAATATACGGCCCTATTTTACAATTACTATGTTTGCACCTATGTATATTGTTACATATTTTGCACAACTTGGGCTTGGTGTACCTCAAATTGTATCTGAGCGAAATGATCCGGAAAGGTTTGCAGGCAAGGATATTGTTAAGAAGCTATATCAATTTCTTTTAAAGCGTGCTGACGGAGTGGTATTTCAAACCAGTGATGCTGCTAGATATTATTACAAGGGAAAAAATGACAAGGCAACAATTATATTCAATCCGATAATCAAGGAAGAACTGCCAGACATAAATTTTGATGGTCGTTCAGGAAGAATTATCAGCATTGGGAGACTGCATCCTCAAAAAAATCATAAGATGCTGATAGATGCCTTTATCAAGTTGCATCATGTTTTTGAAGAATATAAGTTGGACATATATGGGGCAGGAGAATTATCTGAGTATTTGACAGATTATATTTCCGAGAACAACGCAACAGGGTATATATCCTTGAAGGGGACGACTAATGATGTTTTAGGCGAATTGAATAAATCGGAATTATTTGTCCTGTCATCTGACTTTGAAGGAATGCCGAATACGCTTATTGAGGCAATGTGTATGGGTGTTCCGTCTATTTCGACGGATTGCCCATGTGGCGGGCCACGCGAAATCATTAAGAATGGTGAAAATGGAATATTGGTACCTGTTGGAGATAGTGATTCATTGTTCGAAGCAATGAAGAGGGTACTTTCAGACAACAGGTTGGAAGAGAAGATATCTCAGAATGCTGAGCATATCAGGGATGTACTTGACATAAACAAGATTGGTAATCAGTGGATTGATTTTTGTGAATATATATCTGAAGAAAAGAGGAAAGATGCATGATATTAGTATTGGCCATACTTTTATTAATAATCACTGTCTTTTCTTACTATGCATTTGACAAGGATTTTCTTTCGGTTACGACTATATCATCAGCGATGTTCCTTGTCTTTTCACTGATATATGTTGCTTTTTATTCTAAAATTGGATCTGATATAAGTTTCAGTACGCTTATTGTTATAGTGGGTTCCATACTGTTCACTTTTATAGGCGAATTTCTCGGAAGATCAACAAATAGAGGAAAATTAAGTACTGAAGTTGAGAAGAAATATGAGATTTCATACTCTAATAATGTAATGTATATTTGGTTTGCCTTTATGCTTGCTTTGGCTGCATACAGATATTACGATTTATACCGTTTTTCTTTGACAATAGGTAATACTAACGGACTATTGGGGACATTATCTTCTGTTAGGTTATCAGTTGCAACAGGCAGGTATGTCAGTGATAACATGAATATTTTTATTTTCATGGCTACAGCTGTTTGTGAAGTAATTTGTTATATCTCAATATATTTGTTGATTTACGAAATTATTGAAAAAAAGTGTTTCAGGAAACATATGTTACTTCCGATAATAGGTTATTGCTGCATATTGGTTTCCTTTACTAGCAGGACGGAGTATTTGAAGTTATTTGTTGCTGTTTTGGTATCATATATAAGTATTCATGTTGCTAAATATGGCCAAGTTGCATCAAATAAGGTGATTAAAACCTTAATCAAACTGGCAGTAATAATGGCTGTTTTGTTCTTTTGGTATGGTAGTTTCACCAGAAGCGGCGGAAGCAGCGAGTATGTTGGTGGTATTGCAAATAACATCATCGCATATTCGGCTGCTTCAATAGTCGGTTTGAATACTTGTATGAGTAAAGGACTGGTGGATATAGGCAGCACATATTTCGGGTATTGGACTTTACAAAGTGTATATGATTTTTTTGGTATTGTTCATAACTATACTCCCCCAATGAATTTAATGATGTTTCATTATGGGATAAATAATGAGTTTAGCAGTAACATATATACCTCATTAGCCTTGGCAACACAGGATTTTGGAATTACAGGTCTTTTTATAATAAAAATGATATGCGGTGTACTTTCAGCTAAGCTGATAGCTGTGTTTAAGAGATTATCTTTAGATAAATTCAGAATCAAGACCGTATTATTACTACTGGTTTCTAATGTTATATATTGTTATTTTTTATCATCAGTTTCGGATAAATTCATTGATTTGTTATCAATATCCAAGTGGTTTAAATATACACTTTTTGCGTACTGTGTTGTTGTCTTTTTAAGCCCTTATAAAATCAAGGCAATCAAAGGTGAAGATGTTGAAAGTGAACAGACGGGAATCTAAGTATGAGTTACTGAGAATATTATCGATGTTCATGATTGTTGTGCATCATTTTTCAGTATATGGTCATTTTAATGATTTAAAGAATAGCATAGATGTTGGAACCGTGCTGTTATACTTGAGGGCAGTTGGAAAAATAGGTGTTTGTATTTTCGTTATGATCAGCACATATTTTTTAATAGGGAAGAAATTTAAGGCAAGCAGAATTATTAACGTCATCCTAGTTACGTTTTTCTATCAAATTGTCATTGTATTGATTTTAAGTTCTTGGGGTAAGATTAAATTTAATTTGGACATGCTTATTCCAAACTACTGGTTTATTACAGCATATGTAGAGTTGTTGGCTTTCATGCCTGCTTTGAATGCAGCCTTTAGAAGATATAAAAGATATTTAACCAATGAAATTTTTTTGGTGATATTTTACGCATTTATAGTATTACTTCATTTGACTAAAATTTTAGACTCAAACAATTCTGTTATCTCATTCTTGAATCCCATGGAGTTTATTGATTTCACGCTTTTGTATGTAATTACGTTCTATATAAAGGATAAGAAGGTTCCTGATATTATTTATTGGGCTTCTTTCCTAGGCGGTGTAATTTTGTATTCAGGCGCTGTTTTCAATTACTATAGTGACTTTTTTAGCGGTATATATAATCCAGTTGTAATTGAAGGAACCAATGCAAGCCCATCCGTTATCCTTTGCTCAATAAGTATATTTGGTTTAGTGAAAAACATAAAGGCTGATTATTTATGGAATTTTGTAAATTCATGTGCAGGTAATGTGTTAGGAGTATGCTTAATTCATGAGAACGAATATTTGCGAAAGTATGTATGGGATATTTTCAATAATGGGTATATTGAAAATGCCTTTAAGAAGTTGGAGATTATAGTTGAAGATGTAATAGGAAGAATTTTTGGAAGATTTACGTATGAAGAATAATAAGTTTTTAAAATCCTTTGCAATACTGGCTTCTGGAACGTTATTGGCACAGTTGGTAACAGCTTTGTCTTCACCGGTTATGACCAGGTTGTTTTCTACAACCGAAATAGGTCAGTATACGTATATTCTCAGCATCATAAACCTGTTTTATCCAGTGGTTGCATTGAGATATGACTACATGATAGTTCCTGAAAAGAAAGACAGCAGGGTTTTTGCCTTACTCAAGTTGTCATTCAGTTTATTGATATTTTTCTCTGTTGTTATAGGTATTGGATATTTTGCCTTTAATTTCAACAAGGATAATGTCATTGTGATTTCTGTGATGTTAGTGTTAATGATGATAAGTAATGGATTCGTTGATATAATCGGAAATTACAATAATAAGTATGGGCAGTATAAGCTTATGTCCAGTACTTATGCTTTCAGATCAATAGTGCAAAATATTTTAATGATAATAGCCGGTTTTTTACATCTGGGAATTATTGGGCTGATTGCTTCGCAATTGATAGGTTCTTTTGCAGGACTGAGTCGGCAGAGTAAGGATATAATAACCAGGCGTAAGGATATATGGGAAGTGGGCTTGGATGAAGTTAAGAACGTGGCTGTGAAATACAAGGCTCAGGCTTTATTGTCAACACCTGCGATATTCATGAATTCTTTTTCTTATAATGCTCTGAATTTTGCAATTTCATTTGCTTTTGGCAATAGTATTTTAGGGTTGTATTCCCTGTCCTACAGAATTTTAGGAATGCCTGTGACATTGATAAGCGGTAACTTATCTAAGATTTATTTTGAAGAAGCAGCTAATGAATACAAGGAAACAGGATGTTTTAAAAAATCATTTAATACCATAGTTAAATATACACTTCCAATTGCGGTTTGTGTTCTGTTGGGATTGGTTGTTCTTGCCCCGATGGTATTTTCAATTGTCTTTGGATCAAATTGGAGGGGAGCTGGGGTAATGGCCCAAATTCTTGCGCCTATGTTCAGCATAAGAATAGTTGCAAACACTCTGGGACCATCCATATGGATAACGCAAAAGCAGAAATATGATGTCATTTTTCAGGTCTTATTGGTTTTAGGTTTGGGAATCACAGTGGTAAGTAAATTCTTACTTGATATCACCGTTTATGAATTCTTGGGGGTATACTGTATAAGTAATTCAATGGTATATTTGTATTCCATTTATGTTCACTATCAGCTGTCCAGAGGGAAAATATAAGATCATTTAAGAGGAGATTATTTATATGCTTGAAGATAATACCCTGTTTCTAGTCAATTGTAAAAATAATTATTTTTATAAATATGAGAATGAATGTGTACAACCTATGAAGTCTGGAAAAATTAATATGTTTACATATTTAGTGTTCAAGAAACTAGGCTTGAAGTTTCCAAAATTTCTTTTGGATAAGAAGATAATTGATTTTATAGGTAATAATGGACAAGTGGTAATAACTGATTCGGCATATAGCGATTCTTTATTGAATAGCTTAAACAGTTGGGGAGTTCATTGTAAGTTGTATTACATGAATAAAATTGATGAAAAAAACATTGAATTTTTAGATAAATTTGATACTGGTTCATATTTTTTTAATTATGAGAATGTAAGT
>ERZ1034969.586-NODE-586-length-20261-cov-20.079927_pt1 | contig 20261 bp, 15 predicted proteins | sample MGYA00520624_ERZ1034969 | MGnify/ENA primary metagenome ERZ1034969 (study PRJEB33766, sample SAMN09781776) | gut metagenome | biome: gut microbiome | host: Homo sapiens | place: Madagascar | study: EMG produced TPA metagenomics assembly of the PRJNA485056 data...
CTCACTCACTCACTCACTCACGTTGATTATTTAGGTCAACGCTTATTTGTCAAGTATTTTTTTAAGGATTCACTAACGAATTGTGTTGGTGGATCCTTTTTGACTATGAAAGGTGGTGTTGGACATGAAAAGTACAATGAGTCAGTATTGTCCAACACTGCATTTATAAATGAACTTAAAAGTAAATTGCCCGAGTTCTTCAATGACAATGATCAGTTTGACATGGACAAGTTCAAGGCCAGCCTGCAAGAACATAATGTAGATGAGCTCAAGGACGGTTATCAGCTTAACTTCATCGGCAAGGATTATGACCCGAAAATTAATATTGTCCGGCCTTATAACACAGAAAACGGTGACTTTGTTCATCACGATAAATTTGAGTATTTTGATGAAAAGTTAAAAGTACGAATAACAATGGAAGTTGGTTATTATGGAGACTTTTAACAATATAACGAAAGTGGTAAGAGATGATTTAGAGAAAAGGATAAAATATGGGAGCAAAGTCTCTATTGCAGCTGCTTGCTTTTCCATTTATGCATATCAGGCATTAAAAAATGAACTGGAAAAATGCGATGAGTTTCGTTTTATTTTTACCTCACCAACTTTTGTCGCAGAAAAGACTCAAAAGGAACGTCGGGAATTTTATATTCCAAGATTGAATCGGGAGAAGAGCCTTTATGGTACAGAATTTGAGTTAAGGCTTCGTAATGAACTGAAGCAGAAAGCCGTTGCCAGGGAGTGCGCAGAATGGATGCGCAAGAAGGCACAGTTCCGTACAAATACGACTCATGAAGGAATGAATAATTTTCTTGTTGTAGACAATCCCAAAGAAACTTATACATATATTCCCATAAATTCCTTCACGGCTGTAGATCTAGGCTGTGAGCGCGGAAACAATATCAGTAACATGTCCACTCGCCTTGAGAATCCGGCAAGTAAGGAATTCATGAATCTCTTCGAATCTGTGTGGCAAGATAAAGACAAGCTTACGGATGTAACAAGTGAGGTCATTGACATGATCAGTACGGTATATCAGGAAAATTCTCCGGAACTTATTTATTTCATGACCCTTTACAATATCTTCAACGAGTTTCTTGATGACATTTCTGAGGATGTTCTTCCAAATGAAGCAACTGGATTTAAAGGAAGCACCATATGGAATAAACTTTACGATTTCCAAAAGGATGCAGTTCTTGGAATTGTCAATAAGCTGGAAACCTATAATGGATGCATTTTGGCTGACAGCGTAGGGCTTGGCAAGACCTTCACAGCACTGGCAGTCATCAAATATTACGAAGGTCGTAATAAGAATGTTCTCGTTCTTTGTCCAAAGAAACTGTCTGATAATTGGATGACTTATCGAAGCAATGTTGTGAACAATCCATTGGAGAAGGATCGTTTTCGCTATGATGTTCTTTATCATACAGATCTTTCAAGGAATAGTGGAATAACCGGAATCGGCATTCCAATTGACCGAATCAACTGGGGGAATTATGATCTCGTAGTTATCGATGAGAGCCATAATTTTAGAAATGGTAACGGAACAAATACACATGGTGGGGAAAAAGAAAACCGCTACATGCGTCTCATGAATCGAGTAATCAAACCTGGCGTAAAGACAAAAGTTCTAATGCTTTCTGCGACACCTGTCAACAACCGCTTCTATGATCTTAGAAATCAGCTGGCACTTGCTTATGAAGGCAACCCGGAAGAAATCAATGAAAAGCTAAATACCAAGTCTGACATCGACTCAATCTTCAGGCAAGCACAGAAGGTTTATAACGCATGGTGCAAATTGCCGGAGAACGAGCGCACGACGAAGAATCTGCTTTCACAGCTGGATTTTGACTTCTTTGAGGTTTTGGATTCAGTTACCATTGCTCGGTCCCGCCATCATATTCAGAACTACTATGACACGACGGACATCGGTACTTTTCCTAAACGGAACAAGCCGATATCACTCTACCCGAAGCTGACAGACAGGCCGGGAGCAATCAATTATAAGGAAGTGTTCGAGTGCCTGAATGATCTGAAGCTGACGATCTACACACCGACTAAGTTTATCCTCCCAAGCAAGCTGTCTAAGTACTTGTCGGAAGAGGAAACGGAAAATTTCAGAAAAGGCCGTGAGACAGGCATCCAGCGCCTCATGAGTATTAACCTGTTGAAACGAATGGAGAGTTCTGTTCATTCCTTCCTTCTGACAGTGAAGAGGGTTTATGGGTATCTGTACGATACGTCGCAGATCATTGAGCAGTTTATTAACAGCGGTACTGGAAATCTGAATGAGATGACAGACCTTTCTGCGGAGGAATCTGAGTTTGATGACGACGATCAGAACACTGACTTCTTTACTGTAGGCAAGAAGGTACAGATTGATATTCGGGATATGGATTATATTTCCTGGAAGAGAGACATCGATGACGATCTGGATACGCTGTCTCTGTTGATTGGTATGGTGGAGGATATTACTCCGAAGTACGACTTCAAGTTGAACCAGCTGATTGGCGTCATAAAGAAGAAGGAAGAGCATCCGATCAATCCTGGGAACAAGAAAGTCCTGATCTTCACAGCTTTTGCAGACACAGCTGAGTACCTTTATGAAAATATCGCTCCTAGAGCAAAGGAGCTGGGTCTTAACACCGCTCTTGTTACAGGAAGCGTGGATGGCCGGACAACCATTCCAAATTTCCAGGCGGAGATGAACCATGTGCTGTGTTGCTTTTCGCCAGTTTCAAAGGATAGAGATGTCCTTTATCCGAAGGACAAGAATAATGATATCGACATACTGATTGGTACCGACTGTATTTCTGAAGGCCAGAACCTGCAGGACTGCGATTACTGTATCAATTATGATATTCATTGGAATCCGGTCCGTATCATCCAGCGATTCGGTCGAATTGATCGTATTGGAAGTAAGAACAAGGTTATCCAGATTGTTAACTTCTGGCCAAATCTGACCTTGGATGAGTATATCAATCTTAAAGCCAGAGTTGAAACCAGAATGAAAATCTCGGTTATGACTTCCACTGGAGATGATGACCTGATCAATCCAGAAGAAAAAGGCGATCTAGAATACAGAAAGGCTCAGCTGAAGAAGCTGCAGGAGGAAGTGGTAGACCTGGAGGATATGACTTCTGGCGTCTCCATTATGGATCTTGGACTGAATGACTTTAGGATGGATCTCCTCGCTTATATGAAAGAGCACAAGGACATTGATCATATGCCTTTTGGTATTCACGCGGTGGCTCATGGCGACAAGCCAGGAGTGATCTTCGTACTGAAGAATGTGAATCAGAAGATTAATATCAAGAACCAGAACCGTCTGCATCCATTCTACATGGTTTATGTAGGCATGGATGGCGAGATTATTACAAACCATCTGCAGCCCAAGGATACCCTGGATGAGATGAGACATATCGCCAGAGGTAAGACGGAACCAGACAAGGAACTCTGTAAGATATTTAATAAAGAAACAAGAGACGGCAGAGACATGGGCAAGGTATCCGGGCTCTTGGAAGATGCCATTGGCTCCATTATTGAAGCAAAGGATGAAGAGGATATAGATAGTTTCTTTACGGCTGGGAAAACGTCATTCCAGTCGGGAGGCTTTTCGGGAATAGAAGATTTTGAACTGATTTGTTTTATGGTGGTGATGTAAATGATTGATTTTCCGGGAAGCACGAGAGTGGGCAGGCGATTGCCGAAGGAGGCATTTTATAAACACCTTCAATTGTCTGCAGCATTAAAAGCAAAATTTGTGTCGGATGTTGACAGGATTACTGTGGAGAACAGCCTCACAAAAGATAACCTGAATCTGGCTAAGGCCACAGATGTAAAGGAGATTCTTCTTTTATCAATACTCCTTAAGAAGCAGGATTTCGATGGGAAAATTGTAGAGGCGATTGCACGTCAGAATCCGCACAAACTGATCTTTCTTCTGAAATATGAGGATCAGCGGCAACTGGCCGTTTACCACAGCAAGCTCTATCGGTCTGATTGGGTGCCGGAAGGTGACCTGAGTCTTAGTCTAACCGGAGATACGCTGGATTCTATCTGGGAGGATCTGGTCAGGCAGATAGCAGTTCATTCAACTGCAGTACTAGAGAAAACAGACCAGACAATTGATGAGCAGCTAAAAAATCAGGATGAAATAGATAAGCTGAATAAGCTCATTAAGAAAACAGAGGCGGCCGCCTGGAAAGAGCAGCAGCCTAAGAAGCGATTTGAACTTTACACAAGGGTGCAAAAGTATAAAGAACAATTGGAGGATTTAATACATGGAAAAGCTTAAGATGCATACTTCGGATCTGGCAGAAGAGAATTACAGGAAACTTGCGGCTCTTTTTCCGAATGCTGTTACAGAGACAGTGGACGAAGACGGCAATGTTGTACGAGGCATTGACAAAGATGTATTGATGCAGGAGATTAATGCAAAGGTTGTAGATGATGGTCAGGAACGCTATCAGTTCACATGGCCGGACAAGAGAAAAAAGGTTGTTCTTGCAAATTTGCCTATCGCGAAGACTTTACGTTTGAATCAAGAAAAGTCGGTCGGCAGGGACGGAACACCCGGTGGCATTGACTCAGAGAACATTTATATCGAAGGTGATAATTTGGAGGCGCTGAAACTCCTTCAGGAAACGTATCTTGGAAAGGTTAGGATGATTTATATAGATCCTCCATATAATACAGGTCGCGACTTTATATACTCAGATAAATTCTCCATTGATTCTGAAAATTATCTCGGAATTAGTGGGCAACAGGACGAACAAGGGAATCAACTGGTTCAAAATGCGGAAACAAACGGTAAATTCCATACAGATTGGTTAAATATGATGTACCCGAGATTGAGATTCGCTCGGGATCTATTAAGCGACGATGGAGTCATTTTTATCTCGATTGATGACAATGAAGTCGATGAACTTAAAAAAATCTGTTCAGAGATTTTTGGTGCAAGTAATGTTGTAGGCTGTGCTGGAAGAATCACTAAGAAGAGTAATAATAAAGGAGATTTTTGGGCACCGAATTTTGATTATATCATTACATGCGTAAAAAACAGGGACCTGGCTATCGAATTCACGGGTGGGGCAAATACTAAGTCTTACAACCTGGTAGAAGATGAAGGCCCACGTAAGGGAGAAAAATATCAGTTAGTAAGGCTATATATGTCATCGCTGCAAAATAGGAATCCAGAACAGCGGTTTTGGATTGATTGTCCTGACGGAAGTAAAATCATACCGCCAGGAACAACATTCCCTCCGGAAAAACCTAATTTGGGAGATGGAATTTGGAGATGGTCACGAAAAACCTTCGAAGAGAATAAGGATAAAATCGTCATAAAGCAAGTAAAGTCATCGAATCTGTTAGATCAGAACAAGCAGCCAGCAAAGTGGAACGTTTTTACAAAAACCTATTTGAATGATGTTCTTGCAAAATCAACTGCAAAGCCTAACAGCTTTATTGAAAACTATATTAATCAGATGGCATCTCATGAATTAAATGATTTGGGAATTCCGTTTGATTATGCAAAGCCAAGTGCGCTTATTAAATACCTAATGGAAGTTGCTCAACTCAAATCTGATGACATCGTGCTGGATTTTTTCTCAGGCTCAGCATCTACCGCTGATGCAGTTGAGCAATATAACGCAGAAAAGAAGTGTCAGTGTAGATACATCATGATACAGTTTCCAGAAGATATTGATGAAAAAAATGTGGCATATAAGCAGGGATTCAGAAAAATAACTGATATTGGAGAAGAACGTATTCGTCGTGCTGGAAAGAAAATAAAATCTGAAACAGGGGCAGATATTGATTATGGTTTCCGTTGCTTCACAATTGATTCTTCAAATATGAAAGATGTTTATTATCGTCCGGCAGAAACAGGACAGATGAATTTGGATCAGTTTACAGACAACATTAAGGGGGATCGTACTCCAGAAGATCTGCTTATACAGGTTATGTTGGATTTAGGTGTTTTATTGTCATCAAGTGTTGAAACAAAAGAAATTGCAGGGAAGAAAGTATTTTCAGTAGAAAATGGATATTTACTGGCTTGCTTTGATAAAGATGTCACTGAAGAGACAGTAATTCAGATAGCAAAGCAGCATCCCTTCTACGCTGTTTTCCGTGATAGCTCTATCGCAAATGATAGTGTTGCTGCAAACTTTGAACAGATATTTGAGACATATAGTCCACAAACGGTAGGGAAGGTGCTGTGATATGGCAGAGATGAAGTTTAAATTCACAGTTCAACAGTATCAAACTGATGCAGTTAATAGTGTAGTTAGAGTTTTTGCAGGGCAGCCTTACCAGGATAAAATCTCTTACAGGCGGGATACCGGAACAAAAAAGATTGAGCGAGACATTTTCAATTATCAGATGTCCGATGAAGAACTTTATATGGGTTTTGCCAATGCGCCAGTTGCTTTAGACCATAATCAAATTCTTCGCAATATCAATGAAGTGCAGAGAGACAACAATATAAAAGAAGCCTCCTCTCTTGCTAAACACATGGGTGCTTGCTCTCTTGACGTTGAGATGGAGACAGGTACTGGTAAAACTTATGTATATATAAAAACCATGTTCGAGCTGAACAAGCAGTATGGCTGGTCTAAGTTTATTGTTATCGTTCCTTCTATAGCTATTCGTGAAGGTGTGCAGAAAAGCTTCCAGACCATGCAAGATCATTTTATGGAACTGTATGGTAAGAAGGCTCGCTTCTTTGTGTATAACTCTAAGAACCTTACTGATATTGATACCTTTAGTTCTAATGCTGATTTGTCAGTAATGATCATCAATGTCCAGGCTTTCAATGCCAGGGGCAAAGATGCAAGAAGAATTCGTATGGAATTGGATGATTTTGGTAGTAGAAAGCCGATAGATGTTATCCAGGCTAACCGCCCGATTGTTATTTTGGATGAACCACAGAAGATGGGTGGAGCCAAGACCCAGGAATCCTTGAAAGAGTTTAATCCACTCTTTGTTCTGAATTATTCCGCAACGCATAAGGAACACCATGACCTCGTTTATGTCCTCGATGCGCTTGATGCCTACAGGATGAAACTGGTTAAGAAGATTGAGGTCAAAGGATTTGATATCAAGAATCTGAGAGGCACAGATGGTTACCTGTATCTTGAGGATATTGTTATTTCTCCTAAGAAACCTCCAATGGCAAGAATCGAATTTGAAATCGGTTATGATAAATCCATAAACAGAGAAACTCGTATCGTAGGTGTTGATGACGACCTTTATGCTCTTTCCAAGGAAATGGAGCAGTATGAGGGCTATCACATCAATGAGATTGACCCGATTAAGGGACTGGTTACCTTTACGAATGGAGTAGAAATCCATACTGGTGAAGTCCTGGGAGATGTGAGTGAGAAGGATATTCGTCGAGTTCAGATTAGAGAAACGATCCGTTCTCACTTCGAAAAAGAGAAGGAGCTCTTCGAACAGGGAATCAAATGCTTGTCTCTTTTCTTCATTGATAAGGTAGAAAATTATAGAAAGTATGATGAAGATGGAAACGAAGTAAATTCTGAGTACGGACAGATGTTTGAGGAAGAATATACTTCTATCCTTAATGAATACCTTACGTTCTTCAATACACCTTATGAGCAATATCTCAGGAGTATAGATGTTCACAGGACACATGCCGGTTACTTTAGCATCGACAAGAAGGGGCACAAAGTAGATAGCAAGCTGAAGCGGGGAACAGATATCAGTGACGATGAGCCTGCATACGAACTGATCCTGAAGGATAAGGAAAAACTGCTTTCATTTGATAATCCAGTACGCTTTATTTTCTCGCATTCTGCGCTTCGTGAAGGATGGGATAACCCGAACGTCTTCCAGATTTGTACGTTGAAGCATGGTGGAGATTCCACTACCAATAAGCGTCAGGAAGTAGGCCGTGGTCTGCGTATTTGTGTCAACCAGAACGGTGACCGCATGGATGAGCACGTTCTGGGATCTGAGGTGCAGCAGATTAATAAGCTGACTGTTATTGCCAGTGACGGATATAAAGACTTCGTATCTTCGCTTCAGAAGGAAATCAAAGACAATCTATATGAGCGTCCTACCAAGGTAACGCCTGAGTATTTCGAGGGCAAGCGGCTTAAGGTTGGTGACGACATTGTTACAATCACTGGAGACCAGGCACGTACAATTTATTTCTATCTGGTCAAGAATGAATATATTGATGTGGATGGTAAAGTCACAGACAAGTATCGTGTTGATACAGAGAACAAGGCACTTGCCCCGCTTCCAGAGGAGCATGGCCTTAACAAGATAACGGACGAGGTACATGCTCTTGTTCAGGGCATCTTCGATGAACACGCTCTTGACGGTATGATCGACGATGGACACGCAACAAAGATTTTGGAAAATAAGCTGAATGATAATTTCTATAAGAAGGAGTTTCAGAAACTTTGGGGTTATATCAATCATAAATACAGCTACACAGTTCATTTTGACAGCAATGAACTGATTAAGAAGGCCATTGCTCATATTGATGACAAGCTCTTTGTGGCGCAGCTTCAATATACTGTAATCAAGGGAACACAGGGAGAAGATTGGTCTGCGGATAAGGTGAAATCTGGAGACGGTTTCGTAGCTGAGAAGAGCCACACTTATAATCTTGAAAGAGGTGAAACCAGCCAGGTTAAGTACGATCTGATTGGAAAGATCGGAGCGGGGACACACTTGACCAGAAAGACTGTAACTGCAATTCTGAAGGGAATCTCACCTCTCAAATTTACAATGTACAAGAACAATCCGGAGGAATTTATCTCTAAGGTAAGTAGGCTGATAAATGAAGAAAAAGCCACCATGATTGTTGATGATATTACTTACAAAAAAACAGATGGCACCTATAATTCAGGTATCTTTACTGCTGAGAAGAACAAGGACTTCTCGAAGGCCTATCTTGCCAAAAAGAACGTCCAGGACTATGTGTTCGATGACGGAACAGCCGAGAAGTCAATAGAACGAAAATTTGCTGAAGACATGGATCTTGACGATAAGGTAGTAGTTTATGCTAAACTTCCACGCGGATTTCAAATTCCAACACCGGTTGGTAATTATGCTCCAGACTGGGCAATTGCTTTTCAGAAGGAAACGGTAAATCACATCTACTTTATTGCTGAGACCAAGGGCTCAATGGAGAGCATGGACCTGCGTCCTATCGAACAGGCAAAGATCAGCTGCGCAAAGAAGCTCTTTAATGAAATATCCACAGATGATGTTGTTTATGACCAGGTAGATTCCTACCAGAATCTGCTAAGTATCATGAATGCCATCTGAGAATATTTTAAGTAAGAATCAAAGATAGATTCGATTCTGTGTAAAAATTTATCGAGGCATCATCAGTAGTATGTGTGGGAAATTTTTTGTATTTCCCATCATTTTTAGGCTTTCCATTACTATGTGTGGTGAAAATTGAATACTGAAGCCAGAAGACCCAAGAGTACATTGTAACACCGTGCTTTCGGGTCTTTCAGCATGCGGGATATTGCATCAGCAAATGCTCTTTTTTAATATCCTCTCCGACCTCATTGCATTTTTTCCTCATCAGAACTACACTGAATACAACATCACATGATTTACAGGAGAGTTACATACATATGCAGCAATCACAGGGAAAGACAATCAGCATCTATTTGATGGACGGAACATCCGAAGGAAGATGGAAGGCAAGTCTCGCAAACTGGAACGGTGTCGGCTACCGCATACCACGGGATGAAGTGAAGAACTGCGGAGACATTGCCGACTTGAAAAAGCCGGGTGTGTATTTTCTGTTCGGAAATGAAATTGAAACCGGTAGAACGTTCATATACATCGGCGAGGCAGATGCGGTGAGAACGCGCATCATGCAGCCGCATACCTTCGAGGAAAGGGGCGATTCCTGGACTGATGCCGTCATCTTCGTCACCACGGATGACAGTCTCGAAAAGGGACGTGTGAAGTACCTGGAGAATCGTTTCTATACCCTTGCCGTTGATGCCGGCCGCTATCTTGTAAGAAACGGCAATACTCCCAAACAGTCGCCTGTCTCCGCGCCAGTGCGTGACACACTTGAGGGTTTCATCAGCAATGTCAGGCTCGTTCTTCCCACTATGGGCTACCGCGCCTTCGATCCGCTTCCTGTACCTTTGTCTGCAAAGGCTCCCGTTGTGGAAAAGGAAAGCGACTTGCTCTACTTCTCAAGGAAGAACAAGCGTGTCTGTAATGCCGTCTGCCGCATGACGGACCAGGGCTTCCTGGTTTTCAAGGGAAGTTCCATCACCCCTGACGTTGCTCCGTATGCGACTGGTGTCATTAGATCAAGGACAGAAAATGCCGCTTCGATTGGATCTGACGGAATTCTTGTCAATGACATTCTGTTCAGAACTGCCTCAGCTGCCTCTTCCTTCGTCTGCGGTGGAAGTTCTAACGGACTCGTTGACTGGAAGAACAGAGCCGGTGTGTCACTGAAGAAAATCATGGATGATGGCCCTGAAAAATGCAGAGCAGACCTGCTGCATCTCAGTGGTCGTGGCATCGAAGCCACAGGCTACGAGGCAGACGATGGAAGATTTGTTGTCTGCAAGGGCTCCGGCTTCAGCATGACCGAAGTTGCATCATGTCCTAAGAAGAAGCTTCGCGCAGAACTCATTGCAGAAGGAAAGGTTAAAAACGGTGTTTTCACCGAAGATGTGTCGTTTAAAAGCAAGTCCAGTGCAGCTGGATGTGTGTTGGGAGCATCGGTTGATGGCGTAAAGTCATGGAAGTAAATATGGAGAAGCGGCATCTGCGGGAGCGGATGCTTTTTGGTAGTATTTTGTACAGATTAATCAAATTATACAAGTACTTAGTGTGGCGAATTTTAAGCACTTTTATACGGATAAGGTGCAAAATATTTTTTATGGAATTTATTTCTATGTTCTCTAGTATGAGAAAGATAATTTTTCTAGAATTGAATGTAAACTGGAAGAGATGCGAGGTTGCGATAAATGAAAACTACCGATGTGTTGGAAGAATATAATGTAAGTCGACAGAGTTTATATAATTGGGTAAAATATGACAATTTGAACATTGATAGAGATATTAGGGGACATTATATACGGAATGAAAAATCAATATTGGATTTAAAAGAATTTATAGCTGATAGGAAAGAGAGAAATATTGATACTTCCAATAAATGTGTGGAAACAAGATTTGGTTTAAAAAATAGAAGATATTTAGGAGCCAAAACCAGGTTGTTACCTATTGAAAATAGCAAGAAATTTAGTTCTTCAAGTCTGATAAGCGAAGTGGATGATTCGTATAGCTCAGTAAGAAAAAAGAATTTTGACATGGAATGGAGAGTTGATATAGTAGATAAAGTTAATTGATTAAGTTATTCTATCAAGAAAGATGTCAAGGGTGGGTTTAAATTGTCATTTTATGGCGGTTTAAGAACTGACCGATGCTAAACGGTATGACTTTCCCTTGATCTTAATCACGTGTGAGTGATAGACAAGGCGGTCTAAAATGGCTTCTGCGGTTGCCGTGCTATTAAGGACGGTTCCCCAACTTGATAATGGAACATTGGTCGTTATGATCGTTGATTTGCGTTCATAACGGCCATTTATTAGTTGAAACACATTCGCCGATATCGGCAGATACCCAAGTTCGTCAATGATTAATAGATCATACCTTTCGTAAACGTCTTTTCGCATACTCACCACTTCCTCAAAAGATCAATAAAGTGAGTATACAAAAATACAGGAAAACCGACAATTTTAAACCGCAGATTTACTGCATTTTACAACATCCTTTACAGTTTAAAATGATTTCTGCGATAAATCTTATTTTTTCAGCAAGGTATAGATGGAAATCACGTATCATTTGCCCGCAAAAAGAGCGATGTTATGTAAAATATTACATTTTTCGCAAAAGAAAGCCTGTTAGTGTAAAGCTTTTTGCAAAACAAGTGTCTTGTCACCTGTAAACGACAGTGTTATAATGGGCAAGAATAACACAACATCTTGATTGACATAGAGCTGCGCAATGGCGGAAATCTATGTCAGCAGAGAATATGAGGGGTACGTGCAATGACGATCAGAGAAGAGATCGAACAGTTAAAGAAAGAAAAAGATGCCGTAATTCTGGCACATTATTATGTGAGCCCGGAAGTACAGGAGATTGCAGATTATGTAGGAGATTCTTTCTACTTAAGCAAAGTTGCAGTTGGACTGAAAGAGAAAACAATTGTATTTTGCGGTGTTTCATTTATGGGTGAGAGTGCGAAAATCCTTAATCCCGAGAAGACAGTACTTATGCCGGATATGGCAGCAGATTGTCCAATGGCACATATGGCATCAGCAGAGACGATCGAGAAAATTCGTTCTGAGTATGATGACCTTGCTGTTGTCTGCTACATCAATTCAACAGCAGAACTGAAAAGACATTCTGATGTCTGTGTAACTTCATCCAATGCAGTAAAAATCGTAAAATCACTCCCAAATAAGAACATTTTCTTTATCCCGGATCGTAACCTTGCACATTACATCGCAGGATTGGTACCGGAAAAGAACTTTATATATAATGAAGGATTCTGTGTTGTGCACGAATATATGGAGCTTGAAGAAATCAAAGCAGCGAAAGAAGCACATCCGGAAGCAGAGGTTCTTTCACATCCGGAATGTCCGGCAAAAGTTTTGGAACTCTCCGATTTTGTCGGAAGTACTTCAGAAATTATTGCTCAGGCAGGAAAATCAGATGCGAAAGAATTCATCATCTGTACAGAGAGCGGAGTTCTGTATGAACTTCAGAAGAGAAACCCTGAAAAGAAATTCTACTTTACAGAAACGACTCCGGTTTGCAAAGATATGAAGAAAGTTACGCTTGAAAAAGTACTTCATGTATTAAAGACAGGTGAGAATGAAGTGTTCGTAGATGATAAGCTTCGTGAAGAATCCAGGAAGCCGTTGGAGAGAATGTTGGAGCTGGCTAAGTAAACAGAGGTCAGATAGGATTGACGGCAATCGAAAATTACGGAAAATGTGAATCAAAGCGACAGGCACTGTCGGAATGGAGATATTTATTATGAAAATGGAAGCAGATACAGTCATTGTCGGAACAGGTGTCGGAGGACTTTTCAGCGCACTTTGCCTTCCAAGAGATCAGAAGATCATTATGATTACAAAGTCAGATTTAGAGAGCAGTGATTCATTCCTGGCTCAGGGAGGAATCTGTATGCTGCACGACAAGGATGACTATGATAGTTACTTTGAAGATACGATGAAAGCGGGACATTATGAAAACAGAAAAGAATCTGTTGATCTTATGATTCGCAGTTCAAGAGAAATTATCCAAGACCTGATCGATTACGGAGTGGATTTCCAGAAACAAGATACAGATGATTCTGAAAGTAAAGCTGCAGGTAAAGATGGAAATGCAGAGATTCAGGATATTTATGCATTTACTCGCGAGGGAGCACATTCTCGTCCAAGAATCTTGTTCCATGAAGATATTACCGGAAAAGAAATTACAAGCAAACTGCTCGCACAGGTAAAACAGCTTTCAAATGTAACACTGCTTGAATATACAACGATGACGGATATTCTTGTAGAAAATGAGGAATGTAAAGGAATTCTTGTGCAGGATAAAGAAGGAAATGAATTCGAGATCCATGCAGAGAATACGATCTGGGCGAGCGGTGGAATCGGTGGACGTTATAAACATTCGACAAACTTCCCGCATTTGACGGGAGATGCACTTGCAATTTCTGAAAAACACGGAATTCGTCTGGAGCATCTGGACTATGTACAGATTCATCCGACAACGTTGTATTCAAAGAAACCAGGCAGACGTTTCTTGATTTCCGAGTCTGTTCGAGGAGAAGGTGCAGTTCTTCTCAACAGCAAGAAAGAACGTTTTGTAAATGAACTTCTTCCGCGGGATGTTGTGACAAAGGCAATCAGAGAAGAGATGGAAAAGGAAGGCACGGATCATGTCTGGCTGTCCATGGAGAAGCTTGGAAAAGAAACAATCATGGGTCATTTTCCGAATATTTATCAGCATTGCCTGGAAGAAGGATATGATGTAACAAAAGAATGTATTCCGGTTGTTCCGGCACAGCATTATTTCATGGGAGGCGTCTGGGTTGATTCAGACAGCAAAACATCCATGGAACATTTGTATGCAGTAGGAGAGACGAGCTGCAACGGTGTACATGGTGCGAACCGTCTGGCAAGCAACTCGCTTCTGGAGAGTCTTGTATTTGCAAAGCGTGCAGCAAATAAGATTTCCGGAGCAGAGAATGAAGTAAAAGTGCGTGAACTGGCATAAACATAGTTATGATAAAAAAGATAAAAGCAGGAGAAAGATGATGAACGATATTACGATGACGCTTCAGGCAGATCATTTGATCCTTGAAGCGCTCAAAGAAGATATTTCAAGCGAAGACGTAACAACAAATTCCGTTATGAAGGATTACGTGAAAGGTGAAGTAGAACTGATCTGCAAGCAGGACGGAGTGATTGCCGGACTGGAAGTATACCGCAGAGTATTCGAACTGTTAGATGCAGATACAAAGACAGAACTGTACTGCAAAGACGGAGATGAAGTAAAGAACGGTCAGTTGATGGGAAAAGTAACAGGAGATATTCGCGTGCTTCTTTCCGGTGAGCGCGTGGCATTGAACTACCTTCAGAGAATGAGCGGAATCGCAACATATACGCATTCTGTTGCAGGACTTCTTGAAGGAAGCAAAACAAAACTTCTTGATACGAGAAAGACAACGCCAAACATGAGAATCTTTGAGAAATATGCAGTTCGTGTTGGTGGCGGTTACAACCATAGATATAATCTTTCCGACGGAGTGCTCCTGAAAGATAACCATATCGGAGCAGCAGGAGGCGTAAGGAAAGCTATTGAGATGGCAAAAGACTACGCCCCATTTGTAAGAAAAATCGAAGTTGAAGTTGAGAATCTTGAAATGGTAAAAGAAGCAGTAGAAGCCGGTGCAGACATCATCATGCTTGATAATATGTCAACAGAAGAGATGCAGGAAGCAATCAGTATCATTGACGGAAGAGCCGAGGTGGAATGTTCCGGAAATGTAACAAAAGAAAATATCGGACGCCTGACAGCTCTTGGTGTTGATTATATTTCCAGCGGTGCCTTGACACATTCCGCACCGATCCTTGATATCTCCATGAAAAATCTTCACGCTGTAGAGTAAATGCGACGGTAAAAGAACAATTACAAGTAGAGATTTCAATTTAGAAAGGAAGCGGCATGATGACAGGATCAGAGAGAAGAACTGCCATTATAAATCAGATAAAGACAAGCTCAGTGCCAGTACCGGGAAAGGCACTGGCTGCGCAGTTTGAAGTAAGCCGTCAGGTAATCGTGCAGGATATTGCGCTCATTCGTGCCGCAGGACACGATATTATCTCTACGAACAGAGGATATATTTTGCACGAATCACATTTAGCAGAAAGAACCTTCAAAGTGAAGCACACCGATGAACAGATCAAGGACGAGCTTTACGCAATCGTAGATCTCGGCGGAAGAGTTCGTAACGTGATGGTGAATCACAGAGTCTACGGACATATTGAGGCCATACTAAATGTCGATTCCAGGCGAAAAGCAGAAGAATTCATTGATGATATCAGAAGCGGAAAATCAACTCCATTGAAAAATATCACATCAGATTATCATTATCATGTGGTAGAAGCAGATAGTGAAAATACATTGGATATGATCGAAGAAGCGCTGAAAAAGAAAGGTTTCCTGCTGGAACAAGAAGAGTGGGAGAAGGAGCTTTTGCAAAATAGAGATTTATCGTAGAGATTCTTTTTCGAGTTCGGACGAAATCATATTAATGAAAACAAAGTAAGAAAATATTTTCTGGAAAAATCAAAGCATGATTTAATTATGATTAGCCGGAAATCCTGTGACTTTAGTCATGGGATGGATAGGCTCACTATGATATAATACTTGTAGATAGTAATTGACTTAGTAACTGCATCACTAAGAACCAAAGTGAGTAATTACATCATTATAAGGCTAACTATCTAACAACTATTGATATATCATTCCTATGGCAACCTGGGAATGTAAAAGGCATTGGTAATTAGATAGTCACTGACCAGACAACTACGGCTGTTTGGTCAAACCATCCGTATCTATGCAAATTGTGGTTCAGATACTCAATATAGGGGTGTCTGCTCACAAGCCATCGACTTTAGCCGATGGTGGTTGACAAATAAATCTCCTCATCATCGGACGGAAGGTGATGGGGAGATTTTTGCATGAAAAGATCATTTTCTTTTTTCGACATCAATCGTCTGATTGTTGATTACCGGAAGGCGGAGCAGAGGCAGAGGGAGATTTCCGAAGTCGGGGAGTACAAAAGCGAGGTCAGGAAGGCAGCGGTCAGGTATGTGGGAAATTGATGGCAAGATTAATCTAATATTTAAACATTCTTGTACTCAGTCCAAGTCGGGTGCAGGTTTTCATGAAGACAGCGGGTATGCTAAAATGCTAGTGTCACAGGCTCTATGAATTATGACTGTGAATTCAGCAGCTATAACAACGTTCCCGAACCTAGCACGTGGGACGCTCCCGTTGATATTTTTTGACATCGGACGGGATTGCATTCTTGAGAAGGTGATTCCGTCTGTTTTTTGAAAAGTGGCAGGCAATAATGCAGATTCTTTCTTTTCAACTGAAGCCGGAAGACCCGAGAGCACATTGTAACACCGTGTTTTCGGGTCTTTCAGCATGCGGAATGCTGCATCAGCAAATGCTCTTTTTCAATATCCTCTCCGACCTCATTGCATTTTTTCCTCATCAGCACTACACTGAATACAAATCACATGATTTACAGGAGAATTACATACATATGCAGCAATCACAGGGAAAGGCAATCAGCATCTATTTGATGGACGGGACATCCGAAGGAATATGGGAGGCAAAACTTGCAAACTGGAACGGTGTCGGCTATCGCATACCGCGGAATGAAATGAAGAACTGCGGAGACATTGCCGACCTGAACAAGCCGGGTGTGTATTTTCTGTTCGGAAATGAAATTGAAACCGGCAGAACGTTCATATACATCGGCGAGGCAGATGCGGTGAGACCGCGCATCATGCAGCCGCATACCTTCGAGGAAAAGGGCGATTCCTGGACCGATGCCGTCATCTTCGTCACCACGGATGACAGTCTCGAAAAGGGCCGCGTGAAGTACCTGGAGAATCGTTTCTATACCCTTGCCGTTGATGCCGGCCGCTATCTTGTAAGAAACGGCAATACTCCCAAACAGTCGCCTGTCTCCGCGCCAGTGCGTGACACACTTGAGGGTTTCATCAGCAATGTCAGGCTCGTTCTTCCCACTATGGGCTACCGCGCCTTCGAGCCGCTTCCTGTACCTTTGTCTGCAAAGGCTCCCGTTGTGGAAAAGGGAAACGACCTGCTCTACTTCTCAATAAAGACCGGGCGCATCTGCAATGCCGTCTGCCGCATGACGGACCAGGGTTTCCTGATTCTCAAGGGAAGTTCAATCACTCATGACGTTGCTCCGTATGCGACTGGTGTCATTAGATCAAGGACAGAACATGCCGCTTCGATTGGATCTGACGGAATTCTTGTCAATGACATTCTGTTCGAAACTGCCTCGGCTGCCTCTTCCTTCGTCTGCGGGGGAAGTTCCAACGGCCTCGTTGACTGGAAGAACAGCGTCGGTGTGCCACTGAAGAAACTCATGGAGGATGTATCTGAAAAATGCAGAGCAGACCTGCTGCATCTCAGTGGTCGTGGCATCAAAGCCACAGGCTACGAGGCAGCAGACGGAAGCTTTGTTGTCTGCAGGGAATCAGGCTTCAGCATGACCGAAGTTGCATCATGCCCTAAGAAGAAACTTCGTGCAGAACTCATTGCAGAAGGAAAGGTCAAGAACGGTGTCTTCACCGAAGATGTGTCGTTTACAAGCAAGTCCGGTGCAGCTGGATGTGTGCTGGGAGCATCGGTGGATGGCGTGAAGGCATGGAAGTGAATATGGAGGAGGCATCTGCGGGAGCGGGAGCTTTTTGGTTAGAACGTTCATGAGTTATTCAAATCACATGTTCTTTATGAGCAGGGCAAGACTTTGTACCTGAATGAGCAGGAAAACAGTGAGGCACTGAGCGAACAGATTGATGCTCTGGAAACCGATGAGCGTCAGGACATTGTGGAGAAGTATATTTCTGCCGGATAACTGGAACAGCATCGCAGGCTGGTAGAGAAGAACTACGAGCAGTACAGTCGTGACCCGGAGGTGCATAAAAAAGTACGGCAGAGCATGGAAACGGATTCGTGACAGCTATGTTAAGACTCGCTCGTTCTGTGAGAAGTGCTTTGAACAAGGCATCCTTGTTCCTGTGGAAGAGGTACACCACAAGGTCCAACCTCACAGGGCGGCACTCATGACCGAAGCAACCTGATGAGTCTTTGCGAGGGCTGTCATAGCAAAATACACCATGAGATTGGAGACAGATAAAAGCAGCCCTTACGAATAAGGACTGCTGTTCTGTTAATCATGCAGATTCATATTTTTCAATGCTCCGAGCTGATCCCGCTTTGCGTAGATTACATTCAGGATATATACCTTGCCGGATGCATCATCCGGTCTGTAGTAGATATAAAAGTTTTTGGCGATGATTTTTCGTACACCTCTGGAATGCCAGGGTTCGCGTTCAACGGGAGCGATACTGGAAGCCATGTATGTCAGCTTTTGTATCTCATTGCGGATGGCACGGATGTAATTTAGTGCAACATCCGGGACTAACAAGGTGTATGCGATGTAGTCTCTGATTTCAAAAAGGTCAGCTTCTGCATCCGGTGTAATGATGATTTCATAGGAGTCCACTTATTTAAGGTTCCTTTCCAGATCGTCAAACACATCGCTCATTGGTCTGCCCTCACCGGCAATTGCCTGTGCGTAGCTGTGCTGGAGTTTTGCATCGATCTCGGCATCAGACATTGCATCAACGGTTCTTGGCTCTGTCGGAATCGTCAGAGAGAAAGGAACACCATGATGGTAAATAATCTGACGGTAAAGGGAATTGATTACAACAGAAACAGGAACACCGAGCTTTTTCAGGATGTCTTCTGCTTCGATCTTTACATTATTTTCAACGCGGGCACTTACGGTTGAGTCTTTCATATCAAACACCTCCTGTTAATTATATTGTAATTCATTGTCTTGCAGATTGCGAGACATATTATGTGAACTGTGCGTGAATTTTATACCCCAGTAGGGGCGGTCAAAATATCTGTGGCTTTAGGTCCTGGAAAATGGCACCCCCCTCAAACGCACAAAAACGCCAGTTCAAACAGGTGGTTATAATGCCGTCTGCCGCATGACGGACCAGGGTTTCCTGGTTCTCAAGGGCAGAACATGCTACGGATCTGACGGAATTCTTGTCAATGACATTATGTTCGAAACTGCCTCAGCTGCCTCTTCCTTCGTCTGCGGTGGAAGTTCCAACGGCCTCGTTGACTGGAAGAACAGCGCCGGTGTACCACTGAAGAAACTCATGGATGATGGCCCTGAAAAATGCAGAGCAGGCCTGTTTCACCTCAGTGGTCGTGGCATCGAAGCCACAGGCTACGAGGCAGCAGACGGAAGCTTTGTTGTCTGCAGGGGCTCCGGCTTCAGCATGACCGAAGTTGCATCATGCCCAAAGAAGAAACTTCGTGCAAAACTCATTGCAGAAGGAAAGGTCAAGAACGGTGTCTTCACCGAAGATGTGCCGTTTACAAGCAAGTCCGGTGCAGCTGGATGTGTGCTGGGAGCATCGGTGAGTGGCGTGAAGGTATGGAAGTGAATATGGAGGAGTGGCGTCTGCGGTAGCGGAAGCTTTTTTGACAGTATTTTGTATCGAGGGAGAAACATTGACGTCCTGAACAAGCCGGGTGTCTGCTGAAAAAGAAAGAGCAAGGACGTTCTCTAAATTCTCTCTGACTGGTGCCTTCTTGGAAATGTTAATCGTAAAGTGTCTGAGTAATGAGCACAATGTCGCAATATGTGTTCCACGTCATCGGCAAGATCAATGGATGGAATCGCCTGTGGATAAATGTAAATTAAAAGTTTTGATGAACTTTTTGAAAAAACACGATAGGGGTGGTTGGCGGGGGGGAGATGTGCTAGAGTAATATGGAGTATAGCGTTTCTTGATGATAAACTAGTAATATATTCTAAAATTGGAAGGAAGATGTAAATGATGAGCACTCACTCACTCACTCAC
>ERZ1034969.594-NODE-594-length-20052-cov-66.377457_pt1 | contig 20052 bp, 19 predicted proteins | sample MGYA00520624_ERZ1034969 | MGnify/ENA primary metagenome ERZ1034969 (study PRJEB33766, sample SAMN09781776) | gut metagenome | biome: gut microbiome | host: Homo sapiens | place: Madagascar | study: EMG produced TPA metagenomics assembly of the PRJNA485056 data...
TGGCGGTCTCGCCAACAACCTGTCCGCTGAAGATATTACCAACGGTATTGATAACCACCTTTGCCTCCTTATCCCCATAATCACGGACCAACTGTGAGAAGTCCTGAAAGCCCAAGCAGACGGCAACCTTGTTGCTTCTTGCCGTGGCTATCAAGTTATCCAAACCCTTGAAATAGATGGTCGGCAACTCGTCAATAATAACGGATGATTTGAGTTGTCCCTTCTTGTTGATGAGTTTCACGATGCGGCTGTTGTACAAACCAAGTGCCGCACCATAAATATTCTGACGGTCGGGATTGTTGCCGACACATAGAATCTTCGGTTCTTCGGGATTGTTGATGTCGAGTGTAAACTCGCTTGCGGACATCACCCAATAGAGTTGTGGTGAGATCATTCGTGACAACGGAATCTTTGCGCTTGCAATCTGACCCGCCAATTGCTCCATTGCCCCACCTTGCCATGCGTCCATGAACGGAGAAAGATAATTCTCAAGTTCGGGATAGCTCGTCAGTATCGGAAAGACATCCTCGTATCTGCGGTTGAGCAGTTCGATGGCATGGGGAAAGGTGCAATACTTTCCGTTCTTGTAGATGCGTAAGTACCAGATGATGGCTGCAAAGAGGATAATCGGACTCTCCACGAAAAAGTCGCCCTGCTTCTGAACCCACGTCTTGTTGAGGTTGAGCATGATGGTGTATGCACTCTCATAAGCATCGGAAATGTCACTCATGAAATCCGGGTGAATGGGATTGCAGCGATGACTTCTGCGAGGATCATCAAAGTTGATGACATAGAACTGGGGCTTGACCTTATATCCATTCTGATGGTTCATCATGTGGTTGTAGGCAATCGTCGAAAGGTCGGAAAACTTGAAATCATAGATATACATTGAATACCCCTTCTCTATCTGCTGTTTGATGTAGTTGTTCACGACAGCAAAGGACTTACCACTACCCGGTGTACCTAACACGATGGTCGCTCGGAACGGATTGACCACGTTGATCCATCCTCTCTGCCATTTCTTCTTGTAATAGAATCGTGTTGGCAGATTGACGGAATACTCGTTCTCCATGAGTTTGGTTTCCTGCATGAAACTCTCGTTCTCATTATTGAACACATCCTCCATGAGGTTGTGTTTCAAGAGTCTGCTCATCCAAAGTCCTCCCATCAACAGGCAGATATAACCCGCTGTCATTGTAAAGATGTACAGCGTGGCATTGCCAAAATGTGATATAGGCAGAAGCAATATCCACCAGTTGAGGAAGAACAGACAGATACCAACGGCAAGAACCGTAAAAATCTTGTTCCAACTCATCTTCTCTGCCTTCACGCCCTTGGTTCCCAGACATGAGAGCGCCAGGAGTAAAAGCGAGAACAGCTTGGTGTAGAGGATAGAATGAAACAAGCCGCCTGTACGGTTGAAGTTGATCAGGATTCTGTCAACAACCCCGATTGTCACTCCCCACATGCGCATTGCCTCATAGCAATACCAATACACATTCATAATTGCGAGTATGATACTCACTGCACGGAGAAAATCCATGATTTTCCCCAATGCTCTTAAATCGTCTTCTTGTGCCATTGTTTTTCTATTTTGAAGTTATACTTTGACTTTACATAAGGCAGGACTTCTCCATTGTTCAAGGAAGCCAACCTTGATGATACAACTAAAGGCTTCGTCCTTTGCGCTTCTTTTTCTTTCTGCGTAGTTCTCTGTCAAATGCTGCCTCCTGTGCCTCATTGGAAGAACTGCCTCCAGCCATGAGCCCAAGACCACTGCCGTACTCATCGAATAAACCAGAAACATGAAGTTCTTGTTCCGAGATTGTGCCATCTTCCTTCGGAATGGCAAGCGGTATCGGCTGCTCGTTCTCGTAAGGCAAGGTGAAGTGCTCCTGCATGGCATTAGTAGAAAGATTCGTTCCGAGCCTTGAACCATTGAAAACGCTTTGAGTGCGGTGGTCAATGAATGTTGCTCCGTAGATACGGCCGTCAGCTGTATGGCGGAAAACAACATCAATGCCCTTTGCTTTCAGCAACTCAACGAACTTATCCTTATGGTACGTCTGTTTCAACACTGCTTCTACGCTATGTTTGGTCATCTCGGAGAGTTTCTTGTCCTCCTTGAACTTCTTGGCAGAATAAGCGAACCGCTTTTCTATTGCCTCCACACCGACAGATTTGTCAATCTTGGAAGCCTTGAAAGGATTTCCAACCTTATTGCCCTGTCCGTCCGTGGCAGAATAGACAAAACCATGATACTCACGACCGCCAACTTCGCCTCTGACTTCCTCCAAGGATATATTATATAAGGAGAGAAGTGCACGGTACTCGCCCAAGGACTGGAACCTGTAGGTAGTGCAGAGTGATTTTACTGTATTGGCAACCTGCTTCTTCACATTGCCTTGGCTTACATCCACCTTGCGGAGTGGATTGTCTGCCTGGCGTTGCTTGCGGTCTGCCTTGTGGAGATTGTACTTCTCCTCCAAGTCACGGGTGATAGCCTTGCTCCTATGGTAGTTGTATCGGCTATCCAAACACTTGCCGTTTTCATCCACTCGGATGGTCACGATGTGCATGTGGTGACGGTCAATGTCCTCATGCTTGTAAACCATGTATGGCTGGTTGCCATATCCCATGCGCTCCAAGTATTCCCGTGCGATGTTCTCCATCTCCATATCCGTCAGCACATCATCAGGATGCGGATTCAGGGAGATATGCACGACAGGCTTCTCTGTTCTGATGTGCGGAGAAAGGTATCGCTGGAAATCACGCAAGGCATTGGCGATGCTCGTCTTTCCCGAACAATCATCGAAGATCTTGTTCGTTGCCAAGAGCTTTCCCTCTTCCTTGTTAATCTTCTCACCATTGTATGCCAGTGCGCCATACAATGAACTTCCGAAACTTATCTTTGCGACCATCTTTCCTCAAACTTACGGGTTAGTTCAACAATCTCACGGGTAAGAGAGACCAGTTCCCTGGTGCAGTTCTCCAGCTTATAGAGCAAAGCCATCGCCTTTTTCTCTGAGAAATGACAACGGAGTTCCTTGACAACCTGGTTGTAGTTGTTGCCAATCATTCGGTACTGCGAGTGAAAAGAAGAAAGCTTGGTGTAGTATTCCACCAGTGTCTTATCCTCACGCAACACCTTGAACGGCTCGCCGAAGATGCGTGCCTTGGCAAAGACAGCCTTCGCCTTCACATCAGTCTGCTCATACATGACGAGGAATTTCATCCACTCGTCATCGTCGAACCGAAGCATCACATGGTGCGACTTCGGGTTCAGCTTGGGGATTCGTCCCCCTCGTTTTCTTTCTGTGTTCATATAAAATGGATTAAGTGGTACATACGGCAATGATGGAATTGCACAAACTATCGTCAGATTGGAATATGGGGAGCCCGACTTCGGAGAGGCTACCAACCCGGCAGGGCAAGGTCTTTGGAGAGTAACTCCAAAGGTTTTGAGTAACTCAAAACATACCTTGCTATGTCTTTGAGGACATAAAAATCCGCTTAGGGTGGATTGGAGTTAGCCTTTGTAAGAAGCAATCCCCATCCCGAATGGAAGCTGTTCGGGAAATCCAGTCCTTTGCGGAGCATCAAGCCTTGTTCTTCTCGGAACGATATGGATGCGCTATCCATCGCTTTGCCTTTCGGGTGCAAAATTACGGCTAAAATAGCACCCTTGGAACAGATGCACCCCAGACAACCACTGCAACTATCGGCAACATGCTGCCACAGGATTTGAAAACCATTGTTTTTCGGAAAAAGCGTTGTTACTTTGCAGCGTGAATGACAGACATACGTGTCTTAAATGATGCAAAACAGACGGCATATTCAGATGCACCAATGCAGTCATATAAAACGTATTACATGTAATATGATAAAACGTTTGACATGCAAAATGCTTGATATGTAAAATGTAATATAAGTATGCACAAGTGTGGCATGACATACAGACTGGCTATAGAACAGTTATGAAGCATGACATATATAAAAGCCATATAGCAAGCATAAAAACAGTATAACTGATACGAAAGTTGCATAACATATAATATCTCTTGCAAGCCTCATGGCTCATAGATTTGCACCATAGCATGTAGGATGTATCACAAATAAAAATGCAATACCGCATTATAACAAACAAGATGTATAACTCATAAAAAGACAAACATGAAGAAAGAACCAACATTCATCGCCTTCTCCACCCAAAAGGGAGGGGCAGGCAAGACAACACTAACTGTGTTGATGGCAAGTTTCCTTTATTATGTCAGAGGTTACGATGTCGTTGTGGTTGACTGCGATTTTCCACAGTTCAGCATCAAGGACATGAGAGAACGTGACATGCAGAGCATCGAGAGTAACGAGTATCTGTTGAGACAAGCCTATGAGCAGTTGAAAAGAACAGGAAAGTCTGCTTATCCAATCGTAGAGAGTCACCCAGGAAAGGCTATGGAGGCAATAAAGCCATTCTTGGAAATGGATACCCCACCGGACTTCATCTTTTTCGACCTCGCAGGAACCATTGACAACCTTGGTGTGATAAATACCATCGTCACTATGGATTATATATTCTGCCCGATTACGGCAGACAATGTGGTGCTGAAAAGTTCCATTATGTTCGCCAGTCAGTTGAACGATTCGTTCATCAGTATCGGAAAGACCAACATCAAGGAACTGTATATGCTATGGAACATGGTAGATGCACGAGAGAAGACCGATCTGTATGAGAAAGCAAGTCGTGTGATGGACGGAGCAGGACTGTCGGTGATGAACACATACATCCCGGACAGCAAGCGTTTCAGAAAGGAATGTGCCGAAGTCGGCAACAAGGCTGTCTTTCGTTCCACGATTCTTCCTCCCGACAAGCATCTGATAAAAGGTAGTAACATCGAGAAGTTGGCAGACGAGATTTTATCAATCATCAAGAAATAAAAAAGTATGGCAAAGAATCTGAAAGTAACCATTGACTCGGAAGAGTTCAGAAACTCATTCCGACCACATATGCCTCCAAACAGGGAATCGACGGAAGAGACACCAAAGGAACAGAAAGAGTTTTCAAAGGAAGAACCTCGTCCACCCCAAAATGTTGTCTCGACCAAGAACAGCACTTCATTGATGGAGGAATATCAGGAAAGATATATCCGCAGGTCTGAGAATCCAGCACGCTCTGGCAAGATGACATACATCCGAAAGGAGTATCATGAGACCATCATGCGCCTTGTTTCAGTCATGGAACGAGATGATATGTCCTTGTCGGGATACATAGACCATGTGTTGACAGAACATTTCCAAAAGTATGGGGAGGTCATCAAGGAAGTTTACAAAAAGAATAACAACAGAGATATAATCATGTGGTAAATATGGAAGCGGTATTATTGACAATTGCGCTCCTGTATATGATATGGAGTGTGGCGGTATTGGTGTTCGATGCCGATATTTGGTTGAAGAACAAGTTGAAGGCGGACAAGCCAAAATATGAAGCAAAGGAAAGTCCACCTCCACGAGGCGACGATTTCATAGTCAAACATACCTATACGGTTTCTCCAAAAACAGATTCAATGGAGCAAGTAAAACCCAAAGAAGATGGTGAAACAGTAAAGGAAAGTGAAGTAACCTTTGAAGACGATAAACTTCCGAAAAAGTCAGCTCGCATACCAGATGACAAACTGGACGAGGCATTTACTGACACACGCATCGAGGATGTTGGTGTAGAGTTCGATGACTCGGAAGAAGAGCCTACAGTGGAACAGGCAAGTGGCAATAGCTTTGAGGAGATAGACAAGGCAGTCGAAACTGCAACCAAGCCGAATGTCACAAATGAGGAGTGTGTCCATGCAGGCAAGGTGTTTTCGGAAATGGAAGGCAATGAGCTTTTCAACATGATAGCAGAGCGTTCCAAGATTATCAAACGCAGAATAGATGCGTTGATGGAATTGCATATGTCGAACATTTCCTCAGACAAGCCCATGTCAGGAAAATCAACAAAAGTAATCAAGAAGAAAAAGCTTGTTGTTCCTGAAGACTTCAAAGATTTCAATATCAGAGATTTTGTATAACAATAAAAAGTGAAAATTATGACAAACAAAAAAAGAAACAATGGTAAGAGACAAATTCCTTCGATAGACGCCAAGGAGTTTTATGAGATTTTCATGAGAAATCATGATGAGTGCAAGAAGAAAATCCATAATTTGGTTACTTCTTACCTAAAAGTACACAAGATAGAGCAGACATCCTGTTCAAAGAAGGGAAAATAAGGCATCGGACAAACATAGAGGACTTCAACATCCTCGACTTTGTATAACAATAAAAAAATAAGAATCATGAAAAGAGCAAGAAAGAACAGAGAGCCAAAGGAACACATCAGTGTTCAGTCCACAGTGAGTGTAACCGTGTCGTCAAGTCCCAACAACAGAAATGGGTACATCGGCAAGTTCATGACGGATGCAGGCTTTACTGCAAGACTTGGCAGACAGGTAAGCATCAGTGAGGAAACTCATGAGCGAGTAATGAAGTTTGTCAGTGTCGTAGGCAAAGGACAGGTTTCCATGGCAAGTTTCATCGAGAATATCATCAACGAGCACTTCAACATCCACAATGCCGAAATAAAGGCTGCATTTGATGAAGGACTCAAGGCATATCGCCTCTAACAATAATAAAAGTACACCAATGAAAAAGAAAGACTACGACTAAAATCTCAGCTCGCCACTGAATCCACAAGTCGGCATCATGCCGCATGAGTAAACAAAAGTATCAACCGCCAGCCGGGACCATCCAATCCCCAAGGCACAGACAAAAAACGATTTATGAACAAGAAAAACAGAATCATTCTTCTTGCTGCGATGATTTTCGCAGCCGTATCACAGACATTCGCGCAAGGCAACGGACTTGCAGGTATCAACGAGGCAACAAGTATGGTGACCTCCTACTTCGACCCGGGCACAAAGCTCATCTACGCCATCGGTGCCGTGGTAGGTCTCATCGGAGGCATCAAGGTATATGGCAAGTTCTCGTCGGGCGACCCGGACACGAGCAAGACTGCCGCAAGCTGGTTCGGAGCCTGCATCTTCCTCATCGTGAGCGCGACCATCCTCCGCTCGTTCTTCTTATAATATAATAAGGTATAAGACTTATGGCTGACTACCCAATCAACAAGGGCATCGGTCATTCGGTTGAGTTCAAGGGACTGAAGGCACAGTACCTCTTCATCTTCGCAGGTGGACTGCTTGTCGTCTTCTTCCTTGTGGTAGTCCTCTATATGGCAGGTGCGGACCAACCGGTCTGCATCGGCTTGGGTCTCACGCTCGGATCATTGCTTGTATGGGGAACATTCCACCTGAACAACAAGTACGGCGAGCATGGACTGATGAAGCTTCTTGCCGCCAAGAGCCATCCACGCTATATCCTCAACCGAAGGAAAACAAACCGAATGTTCAAACATAAAAAGAAAGAAGAATGAGAAATATCAGAAAATCAAGCACCCTTGAGAGTAAGTTCCCGTTGCTTGCCGTGGAGCAAGGCTGCATCATCTCCAAGGATGCCGACATCACGGTCGCCTACGAAGTGACGCTGCCGGAAATCTTCACGGTTACATCGCAGGAGTATGAGGCAGTACATGCCGCATGGTGCAAGGCTATCAAGGTGCTGCCCGACTACAGCATCGTACACAAGCAGGACTGGTTCGTGAAAGAGAACTACAAACCGGACTTGCTGAAAAGCGACATGAGCTTTCTGTCAAGAAGCTATGAGCGACACTTCAATGAGCGTCCTTACCTGCATCACCAGTGTTACCTGTTCCTTACCAAGACCTCCAAGGAGCGCATGGCACACCAGAGCAATTTTTCCACCTTGTGCCGTGGGCATATCATCCCCAAGGAAATCAAGGACAAGGAAACGGTCGCAAGATTCCTCGATGCCGTGGAGCAGTTCGCAAGAATCATCAACGACTCCGGCTATATCTCCTTACGCAGACTGACGGATGAGGAAATCACAGGCACGGAACGGACAACGGGACTTGTAGGCAAGTACCTCTCGCTCTCCACGGAGAACGTGCAATGTTTGGAGGATATGGAATTGTCTGCAAGTGGTATGCGTATAGGAAACAAACATCTTTGTCTGCATACCTTGTCACAAACGGAAGACCTGCCAACGGAAGTATCTACGGACAACCGCTTTGAGCGATTGTCAACTGACCGAAGTGACTGCCGTCTGTCCTTTGCCGCTCCAGTTGGCTTGCTGTTGTCCTGCAACCATATCTATAACCAGTATGTATTCATAGACAACAGTGACGAGACCTTGCAGAAGTTCGAGAAAACCGCCCGTAACATGCACTCGCTGTCAAGGTACAGCCGACAGAACGCCATCAACAAGGAATGGATTGACGAGTATCTGAACGAGGCTCACTCACAAGGCTTGCAGTCTGTCCGTGCCCATTTCAATGTTATGGCATGGGGCGAGGATATGGAAGAGTTGAAGCATCTTCGCAATGATGTGGGCAGTCAGTTGGCAAGCATGGAATGTGTGCCACGCCACAATACGGTAGATTGTCCGACACTTTTCTGGGCAGCGATACCCGGCAACGAGGGAGATTTCCCGTCAGAGGAGAGTTTCCATACCTTCATTGAGCAGTCAGTGTGCCTCTTCACGGAGGAAACCAACTATATGGATTCTCCCTCACCGTTCGGCATCAAGATGGCAGACCGCATCAGTGGCAAGCCGCTGCACATTGACATCTCTGACCTGCCGATGAGAAAAGGCGTAACAACCAACCGCAACAAGTTCGTGCTCGGACCCTCGGGAAGCGGGAAGTCCTTCTTCATGAACCACCTCGTCAGACAGTATTACGAGCAAGGCACGCATGTGGTCTTGGTCGATACGGGAAACTCCTACCAGGGACTCTGCGAGATGATTAACAGAAAGACAGGCGGAAAGGACGGTATCTACTATACCTATACGGATGAGAGTCCCATCTCATTCAATCCCTTTTTCACCGAGGATAAGGTCTTTGACATCGAGAAGCGAGAGAGCGTCAAGACATTGCTCCTGACGCTTTGGAAAAAGGACAACGAGCCTGCCACACGAGCGGAAGAGGTTGCTTTGTCGAATGCCGTGTCGCTCTACATCGGTAAACTGAAAGAGGAAAGCGACACCGTTCCATGCTTCAATACCTTCTATGAGTTTGTGGGAACGGAATACCGCAAGGTGCTGGAAGAAAAGAAAGTCCGTGAGAAAGATTTTGATATAGACGGATTTCTCAACGTGCTGGAACCTTACTACAAAGGTGGCGAATATGACTATCTGCTTAACTCCGACAAGGAGCTTGACCTGCTGCACAAGCGGTTCATCGTTTTCGAGATAGATTCCATCAAGGACCATCCAATCCTGTTCCCGGTCACAACCATCATCATCATGGAGCTGTTCATCAACAAGATGCGCCGCCTGAAAGGCATCCGTAAGATGATAGTGATAGAAGAAGCATGGAAAGCGATAGCTTCGGCAAACATGGCTTCCTATATCAAGTATCTTTATAAGACGGTCAGAAAGTTCTTCGGTGAGGCGGTTGTGGTGACGCAGGAAGTCGAGGACATCATATCCTCCGCTATCGTGAAGGACAGTATCATCAACAACTCAGACTGCAAGATACTCCTTGACCAAAGGAAGTTCATGAATAAGTTCGAGCAGATACAGTCATTGCTCGGATTGACGGAAAAGGAGAAGTCACAGATTCTCTCCATCAACCAGTCCAACGACCCCTCACGTCTCTACAAGGAAGTATGGATAGGACTCGGAGGAACACAGTCGGCAGTATGTGCCACAGAGGTGTCCACGCAGGAATATCTCGCCTATACGACTGAGGAAAGTGAGAAACTGGAGGTGAGGGCATTGGCGGAGAAACTCGGTGGTGACATGGAGGCCGCCATCCGGCAGCTTGCAGAGGACAAACAAGAGAACAAGTAAATTCATTATCCACTTAATCCAAAAGTAAAAATGAGAACAAAAGTAATCATGACAATCTGCCTGTTCCTGCTGATGGTGGGAAAGGCAAACGCACAGTGGTCTGTCATAGATCCTACCAACATTGCGCAGAGTATCATCAACTCGTCCAACAACATCGTCCACACGTCTTCGACGGCTCAGAACATGCTCAACAACTTCAAGGAGACCGTGAAGATTTACGAGCAGGGCAAGAAGTACTACGATGCGCTGAAGTCGGTGAACAACCTCGTCAAGGACGCACGCAAGGTGCAGCAGACCATCCTCATGGTGGGTGACATCACGGACATCTACATCAACAACTACCAGAAGATGATGCACGATGACAATTTCTCCGTGGAGGAACTCTCCGCCATCGGCTTCGGCTACACCAAACTGCTGGAGGAAAGCAACGATGTGCTGACAGAACTGAAGAACGTGGTGAACATCACGACCCTTTCCATGACGGACAAGGAGCGAATGGACGTGGTGGAACGCTGTTACTCGAAGATGAAGCGTTACCGCAATCTCGTGAGCTACTACACCAACAAGAACATTTCCGTGAGTTATCTGCGTGCCAAGAAGAAAAACGACCTTGACCGCATCATGGGACTCTACGGCAAGTCAAACGAGAAATACTGGTAGCCTATGGATTTCGAGAATCTTCACCAGATACTGCGTTCCCTGTATGAAGAGATGATGCCGCTGTGCTCCGACATGACGGACATCGCCAAGGGACTTGCAGGACTTGGGGCGCTGTTCTATGTCGCCCTGAGGGTTTGGCAGTCACTGTCAAGGGCAGAGCCGATAGACGTATTTCCGTTGCTCCGTCCATTTGCCATCGGACTTGCCATCATGTTCTTCCCGACCATCGTGCTCGGTACGCTCAACAGCGTGATGAGTCCCATCGTACAAGGTACACATTCCATGCTGGAGACACAGACCTTCGACATGAATGAATACCGGGCGCAGAAAGACAAGTTGGAATATGAGGCGATGAAACGCAATCCGGAAACTGCATACCTTGTAAGCAACGAGGAGTTTGACAAGCAGCTTGACGAACTCGGCTGGTCACCCGGCGACGTGGTGACAATGGCAGGAATGTATGTGGAGCGTGGCATGTACAGCATGAAGAAGAGCATCCGTGATTTCTTCCGTGAACTGCTGGAGCTGCTGTTCCAAGCCGCCGCATTGGTCATAGACGTGCTGAGGACATTCTTCCTCATCGTCCTGTCCATCCTCGGACCGCTTTGTTTCGCCATATCAGTATGGGACGGATTCCAGTCCACGCTGACGCAATGGTTCTGCAGGTACATACAGATTTATCTCTGGCTACCCGTTTCGGACTTGTTCAGTACCATCCTTGCCAAGATACAGGTGCTGATGCTGCAAAACGACATCGAGGCATTGCAGAACGACCCGAATTTTTCCATTGAGGCAAGCAACGGTGTTTACATCGTTTTCCTCATCATCGGAATCATCGGTTACTTCACCATACCGACCGTTGCGGGATGGATCATACAGGCAGGTGGTGGCATCGGCAACTACAACCGGAACGTGAACACGGCAGGCTCACTGGGCGGAAGCATCGCAGGAGCAACGGCTGGAAATATGGCAGGACGTGCCGGAAGGCTCATCAAGAGCGGATTCAAGAAAATATAGTCATTCATGAACAATACAACGAAAAGAAAAATGGAATTCAAGTCATTGAAGAATATCGAGACCTCGTTCAGACAGATACGCCTGTTCTGCATCGTCCTCGTCATCGGTTGCGCTGTTGTTGCAATATGTTCGGTGGTGTTCGCATTCCGATTTGCGGAGAAGCAGCGCGAGAAGATATACGTCCTTGACGGAGGCAAGTCGCTGATGCTCGCCCTCTCGCAAGACCTCTCACAGAACAGACCTGCCGAGGCAAGGGAACACGTGAGACGCTTTCATGAGCTGTTCTTTACGCTATCTCCCGAAAAGAGCGCCATCGAGCACAACGTGAAACGAGCCTTGCTGCTGGCAGACAAGAGCGCATACAACTATTACCAGGACTTTGCGGAGAAAGGTTTTTATAACCGACTTATTGCGGGAAACATCAACCAGTCGCTGCAAGTTGACAGCGTGGTCTGTAACTTTGATAACTACCCTTATCAAGCCAAGACCTACGCACGGCAGGTGATACTCCGAGAGAGCAATGTGACGGAGAGAAGTCTTGTCACCGTATGCAGGTTGGTGAACGCCACACGCTCCGACGACAACCCGAATGGTTTTATATGCTTTATAATCATTATCAAGTTAATGTTTATCAAAACATGATAAACTTTCGTCTTTTTTTGTTACCTTTGCAACCAAATTTTATTCATCGTATGGCAGAATATTCAATAAATCGAATAAGAGTTGTCTTAGCCGAACAGAACAAAACGAACCGCTGGTTGGCTGAGCAAATGGGCAAATCGGAAATAACAATAAGTCGGTGGGTACAGAATAAATCCCAACCATCCTTGGAGCAGCTTTTGCAAGTTGCCCAATTGTTATCCATAAGTCCTAAAGACTTAATTAATGACATAAACAATAATGAAGCAAAAAATGTTTAGATATATAGAGAATAAAGATAGAACTTTCCTTTTTGGTGCATACCGAGGTGAAAAATCTCAGTTGGACTGGATATTGGGAGAAAAGACTCAACGATATGAGAAACTGTACAATATCCGTTTCAACAAGGATTTGTTTTCTCAAAGAAATGGTGGAACTCTTTCAAAAGTCCTGCCTGATTTTGTTTTGATATACAACACTCAAAATCCACAAGAGGGCTATCATCTGTTCCCTTGTGTAAATTCTTCTGTCAAGGAACAGTCAGAAATGGAGAAATTAAAGTACCCTAATCCCAACGGTTCTTATGTTGTTTTTTCTTTAGGAGAAGAATTGACGGCTGAGCCATTAAATATTGGCGAACTGATAGAAAGAGCTTCTGCTAAAGATAAAAAAGAGATACCGTTTGCACCAAAATTATTGAAAGGACAAGATATTGCAAATGTTGTAGATGAATCTTTGAAGCAGCCAAAAGTTGCAGAATGTAATCAGCATAATGTATTGCGTTTCATTGATTTGTTTGCTGGCATTGGCGGCATTCGTTGTGGACTTGAATTAGCAGCTAAGGAAAAGGGGTTAAAGCCTGTTTGTGTCTTTACATCTGAAATTAAGCCATATGCTGTAAAGGTTTTGCAAGAGAATCACCCTGGCGAAACAATTACTGGTGACATAAGAAAAGTTGACACAAAGAATATTCCAGACTTTGATATTCTTTGTGCAGGATTTCCTTGCCAAGCTTTCAGCTCGGCAGGGAAAAGACAAGGATTTGCCGATACACGAGGAACTATGTTCTTTGAGGTAGAGCGTATATTAAAGGATAAACGTCCGAAGGGTTTTATCCTTGAAAATGTAGAAGGGCTTGTTAATCACGATGGTGGCAAGACATTACAAGTAATTGTAGATAGACTGACTGCATTAAACTATGAGTTTGATTTCCGTGTTCTCAACTCAAAATACTTTGGTGTTCCACAAGAGCGCAAAAGAATATATATTGTTGGTAGCGTCAATGAAACACCAAATCTCGATAATTTTGCAATAAAGGAAAGCAAATTAGGAGATATTCTTGAAACAGGATTGCCAACAGCAGACACTCCTTTTACAAGAACATTACTTAAACACTTCACGGTAGAGCAACTATATGGGAAATCCATAAAGGACAAGAGAGGTGGCAACACCAATATTCATAGTTGGGATTTGGAAATCAAAGGCTCTGTTTCACAAAAACAGAAGCAACTTCTTGACACGATATTGACAGAACGCCGTAAAAAGAAATGGGCTGAAATTATCGGTATAGACTGGATGGATGGTATGCCGTTGACATTGGAACAGATTCGCACTTTTTTTGACTCACAAGATCTCGAAGAAATGTTGGAAGATTTAACGCAAAAAGGCTACTTGAAGTTTGAACATCCAAAGAAACTCATTCGTGAGACAAATGAGAATGGAGTTGTAACTACCCACCGTGAATATGATACAACTAAGCCCAAGGGGTACAACATCGTCGCAGGTAAGTTGAGCTTTGAGATAAACAAGGTTATGTCACCAAACGAAATTGCCCCAACACTTGTGGCTATGGATATGCAGAAACTCTATGTTGGAGATAATGGCGGACTGAGAAGATTATCACTTCGAGAAGGATTGCGACTTTGCGGCTATCCAGACAACATTAAGTTCAATGTAAGTGAGAAAGACGGTTTTGACCTATTAGGCAATACTGTCGTTGTACCTGTTATCAAAGCAGTTGCAGAACGATTATTAGACACTTTTAAAAAATAGAAATATGGACGCATCAGAAAATTTATACAACGCACTTGTTGAGGACTTCGGAATGGAGGGCGCAACAGGTTCTGTTAGATTCAACCTTCGTGACTTTGGCATAACGGTTGAGCAAAACAACATAATAGGCAACATTCTTGAAGAATGGCTTGACAAATGGATGACGAGCAAAGGCATTGTTCACATTCATAACCACAAACAGGCATCTCCCGACTTTTGGTTAGACCCTGACAATTTGGAATCAAACTGGTTAGAGATAAAATCATTCACGGGCAGTCCCAACTTTGATATAGCAGCGTTTCGTAGCTTTATCAATCTTGTGATTGAGAAGCCATGGAAATTGCACTCAAAGCACTTACTCATAAAATACAAGATGGAGAATGGTGTGGTAGAGATAGAGCGAATATGGTTGAAGAATCTTTGGGAGATATGCAGCACGAGTGGAACATGGCCTGTCAAAGTGCAATACAAGAACAAGGTGATAGTTAATATTCGCCCTGCCACTTGGTATTCTGACCGCACAGATTTCAAGCCTTTCGATAGTCTTGAAGATTTCTTGGCTGCAATGGAAGAAACCATTTACCAATATCCAGACACAAGAAGTGACCATAGCCTTGCATTGGAAAGACAAACTCATTGAGAGCTACGAAAGACATTATGGTGTGCATCTCAATATTCCAAGATGGAATGACATAGCAGAAAAATACGCCAACGAATCAGCAAAATAGAATGTCGATATGCAAATTAAAGCCAATGTCGCTTTTGCATTGATGCAAAAACAACATTGGCTTTAATTTGTTCTTAGTGATTGTAATCTACAGACACAATGACCTATGAATGTTGCCTTAGTCCGCAGTCACAACTATCAACGGCATCTAAAAGTAATTGTTGATTGCAATCAACACCTTGCCAAAGTTCAAAAGAAAGTATTGATTGCAGTTTCTTGTCATTTTTATGTGTAGAAGAATGCTTTGATTCGAGTGTCTTTGTCCACAATTTGTAAAATGAAGCATTGATTAGCATTTCCGTTCATTATATGTTCAAAAGTATGCGTAGATTTGAGTTTATAGGCTATTCTATGGCAAAATGCAAGGTTATATCGTTAAGGTTGTCAAATTTTCGCAACAAAGTTGCGGTTTTCTCGTTTATTTTATTATCTTAGCGATTGCAATTGGAGAAATCCAACGATGCACATAATAAATTGTCAAATAAAAATCCTTAACAGTATGAAAGAGATTAACGACATCAACATTCAGCGCATGAACAACGGTGCGCATTTCACGTTTGTAAGCAACATTCTTACACGTGCCGAGGCTGATACGACCGTAAAGGCAAAGGCTTCAGAACTCGTCAGCAATTTTAAGGCTGCCGTTGCCGCAGAGGACGAAGCCTTGAAGATTTCACAGAAAAGTCTCTTGACCGATGACATCGCCAAGGCAGACAGCGACCGAGATGCTCTCTATGCTGGCTACAAGAAAGCTGTTGAGGGTTTCCTCGCCATTCCTGTTGAGAATATGTCACAGGCGGCAAAGGTTCTCTCACAACATATCAAGGACTACAAGATTAATACCGCAGACCAGCTTGACAAAGAAACAGGTCTTTTGGTGAATTTCATTTCTGACCTTGAGAACAAGTATTCTTCACAAGTTTCCACATTAGGTTTGGCTGCATTTGTTACCAACATGAAGGAAGCCAACGAGCATGTAAGAACACTTACCTTGCAGCGTACCAACGAGAAGATGGGCGTGACTGTTGGAGCATTGAAAACTGCTCGCACAGCAAGTGATAACGCTTATCGTGCATTGGTTAAAATGGTGAATGCCCTTGCCCTCGTCTTTGGCGAAAAGGATTACACAGCGTTCATCGACTATGTGAACACAGAGATAACCCACTTCAAGCGTGAGGTCATGGGGCAAAAAGCAACAGCTCCATCCACGTCTGGAAGTTCGTCTGCAACGACTCCTAGCAGCAAGCCATCAAGTGGCGGTTCTTCGTCTGGCAGTGGTTCTTCTACTGGTGACGGTGAAACCGTAGAGATTGAGTAACAAATACATATAATGCTGTTCCCAATAATATGTGGGAGCAGCATTGTTTCCAGAACTTTAAAATTTAGATAAAATGAATACAAAGAAATATATAAGTACTGCAAAAACGCCCAAAATGCAGAATGGAAAAATCATTCCAACATCAGTTCCTAAGCCAATTCCACCAAAGAAAAAATAAAAGCGATGACTAATTTGGAGCAATATAAAGATGATTTGACATCAAGAATATGGGATAAATATTGTGAGATAGTTACTGACATATATTATTCTTCCATCCTTGTAGGCAAGAAAAATTCCGCTCAAAATAATCTGTATTTTTGGGGAGTTTATATTTGTTTGGCAATTCCTGCCATATTAAATGTTGTCATCAAATTTGAATTTGTTACAGATAAATACATTCTTTCGTTGCTTTCCTTACTCATAATAATGCTACCCATTTGTCTAAAATACAAGAACAAACAACTTATTTATAGTGTGTTTGGTATTCATGAACAAAGTATGAATGATTTATTGGAATTGAATGGCAAGCTTGAGCAATATAAAGATAATTTATTGAATTTATACAGCAAGTCTTGTTGTGTAGCATTGCAAAGAGACAAGTTGGATTTATTAGAAAAGGAATTTGAGACATTAAATCTCAATTATTATTCTTCCATAAAAATGCATGATAAATTAACTGGTGAAATAGACGAAAAAATTCAAGCTGAAGCTCAGGAAAAAGCGAAATTACATATTACAGGAACTTCATTTTGGAAAGAAAGTGACAAATAGAAACATACAGTTTCTTTTCCGCTCCTCGGCTCATGATTCCTAAGACATCACCAAATTTTTGAGAGCTTTTTTGTGTTAAAATAAGCAAAATAGCCCACAGAAAGCATATAGGCATACCTACCCCTGTAGCAGAAGAAGACATTTTTTTTGACTTTTCTGTTACAAAAAAACGATACGGAACTCTTTCTTTTAATAGCTTTTTGCTCGATTCCTAATTAGTTATCCGTATCTGTCCTCACAAGACTATAAGAGACAATGGTACATTGTCATAGTTCACTTGCTTTGGACTTTTCAATATGTAAGTTCTTTCTGTCGTCAGAGGTGTTCAACACTTCCCATTTTCTCTTTTGCTTGCCTATGGCAAACATTCTGCGAATGAGCTTAAACTTGACGGCATTCAATGCCTTACGCTTAGTATCAGAATCTTTTCTGCCTCCTAACTTTCGATTATAAAACATTTGCATTTCCACATCGTACTCAACAGCTCTCAATGCCGCCATAGACAGGTCAGCTTTCACTTGACCGTTACAGTGTGCGGAAGGTCGGGCACGCCATTTCACACTGGTACCAGAAGTGTGACTGCATGGAGCTACGCCAACATATCTCGCATATTGCCGAGCTGTGTCAAAAGCGGTAAAGTTTCGTGTGATGGCAATTATGTTTGTTGCATTGACAAAACCAATTCCTGGTATCGTCAACAGATTCTGAAAAGTGTCAAAGACATCTTCCTCCTTGGACATTAATTCACACTCTTCCTGATCTATCTTCTCAATGTCATGATTGAGCTTTTTAATGTAGCTCTCATACATGGCAGAATCCTCTTTCGTTTCAAACATCTGCATTCGGTTCATAAAGTTTGTCCGTTGCTTCACAAGGAACTTACGCTCATTGACAAGTTGCTTCAATTGTTGCATAGCCTTGCTTGGCAACTTGTATGGCTTGGCACATTCCGTGCCATCATAACGATAGAGGAAGTCAGCTATCTTTGCAGAGTCATTCTTGTCTCGCTTATCTATTGTCCCCATAGGATGATGTTTTACTATACGTGTACTAAGCATACAGAAAGAGTAATTCTTGGACGTGAGGAATTTTTCCAAGTCCAAGGAGTAGCAACCTGTAAATTCCATGCCAAACAGGGCTTGGGAAAGTACCACACGGCTCTTTTTGAGCCATGAGCACATATCGCCAAATCCCTTGCGAGTGTTGTTGAACACCTCATGAGGGAACATTTTGATGTTGGTGTCCTCACGAAATATAGATACATCTATGACATTTTTAGAGATGTCAATACCTACAAATGATTTATTTTTCATATCTTTGCACCGCTTTACGAAAGGAACTCTCTATGTCAGGATAAGCCAAATCTTTTAAAAGCTGGGACGGACAGCTAATTCCCTAAAAGGCACTGAGTCTGACATTTCGGGCAGAGGAGACTATATCAAGGGAAAGGGCTTTGCCTAAGATTAAAAAGTTCACTACCTCTGTCTGGAGTTCCTTCCTTTTGAGGATTCCTCGCAAAGGTAGTGCCAAAAGCAACCAAGAGACTCTATCATGGTATAGTGATGGTCTTAAAACACTGTTAGTTCACTCCTGGTTGCTTGTTTTTCCCATTTCGATAATTGTCCGTCTCCACATACGGAGTACCTCGTTTTATAACGGCAAACATACGGAGTATCACCTTAAACTTGATTGCATTAAACACTATTCCACTGCATTTCTCCTTTCTCTTGCGTTCCCAGTAATCTCTGATGTTCGGAATGTGCTGCATGCAAACCAAACAGGCAATGGACAAATCTGCCTTTGCCTGTTTAAAACCTTTCTTAGAGACTGACGAGCCTTTTCTCACAGATGTACCAGATTCTTTCTTGAAAGGAGCGACACCAATATAGCAAGCGTATTTACGTGGGTTATCTATTGCCATGAAGTTTTCGGTCAAGACAATGGTTTCAAGTGCGACAACACGCCCAATACCAGGTATTGATGTCAGCAGGGAAAAGTTCTTGCTGATGTCCGCATCTTCTTTTATGTACATGTCAATTTCATTGTCTATGCCTTTAAGTGCATCATTGAGCGTTTTAAGTTGCCCATTCTTACGTTCCACAGACAAATCTGTGTCATACGCACATATATCATGAAGCTGCTGCTTGTAAAGGACTGACTGCTTGACTGTCTGCTTGCGTTCCGCCAAAAGCCTCTTCAACTTAAAATATACAGGAGGAGGAAGTTTTGATGGGTTGCGAAGAATCTTTCTGTGGTTCTGCTCACAGTAAATGGCTATGCGGAAAGAATCAAGCTCGTCAGTCTTGATGCGGTCGAGCGAACGCAGTCCATCATCCAAGTCTGGCTCAAAGCGATGCATCTTGCGAGGTTCCACCATCCTATAAATATAATGTTTCTCTTCCAACCACAGTCTAAAGTTTTGGGTGTAAAGTCCTGTATATTCCATACAGAACAAGACTATATCAAACCCCTTGCTTACCTTTGCCACCCATGAACCAATTTTCTTGAAACCTGCATTGTTGTTGCTCACCTTTATATGGGCTTTCTTCCAATCAATGCTTTCTCCGTCATAATAAGCAAGGTCGAGAGTCTGCTTTGAGACATCCACGCCTATGTAAAGTTCTTTATCCATAATTTTGACATTTAATAGTTAAATGGAATCAAGAAAGTTGGCTGGATTATATAAGGACTATGACATGAGAAAGGGCATACCTTGAAAGAAAGATAGTTCACCTTAACACCCATTAACCAAATATCCTAACTTGATTCCTGGGTGCAAAGGTAAAAGAAAGAAAGTGGCGGAACGAATTTTCATCGCTCCGCCGATATGGATTTTATTTCGTTGCAACCATACGCTGCTCTATAAGTCTTGCATTGCTGTTCACCAAGTTGATGATGTCAGCATGGTGCT
>ERZ1034969.601-NODE-601-length-19965-cov-17.284329_pt1 | contig 19965 bp, 14 predicted proteins | sample MGYA00520624_ERZ1034969 | MGnify/ENA primary metagenome ERZ1034969 (study PRJEB33766, sample SAMN09781776) | gut metagenome | biome: gut microbiome | host: Homo sapiens | place: Madagascar | study: EMG produced TPA metagenomics assembly of the PRJNA485056 data...
ACCAGTTCGGGAAGATACCGCAATCGCCAGAACTCCAGCGGCAGATATTGCAGGCTGAGCTTGATACTGTGGAGGAGAATCTGGAAGTGATACGCACGCAGGGCAAGGACGTGTCGAGGGGAATGCTCAAAGGCTTGGAAAAGCGAAAGCAGAACCTGGAGGTGAAGTTGCAGAAGATAGCCTACAGCATCGAGCAACGTACCGATGATGTGGTGGACTTCCGCATGATGGGCATTGACCACTTGTTTGTGGACGAGAGCCACCAGTTCAAGAACCTCATGTTCAACACCCGTCACGACCGTGTGGCAGGACTTGGCAACAGCGAGGGAAGCCAGAAGGCACTCAACATGCTCTTTGCTATCCGTACCATACAGGAGCGGACAGGCAGAGATCTGGGAGCGACATTCCTGTCGGGAACAACCATCAGTAACTCACTGACTGAGTTGTATCTGCTCTTCAAGTACCTGCGCCCCAAGGAACTGGAGCGTCAGGACATCCGCTGTTTCGATGCGTGGGCGGCCATCTTCGCCAAGAAGACTACCGACTTCGAGTTTAACGTCACCAACAACATCGTGCAGAAGGAACGTTTCAGATACTTCATCAAAGTGCCGGAGCTTGCTGCCTTCTACAACGAGATAACCGACTATCGTACGGCGGAGGCGGTTGGTGTGGACAGACCACAGAAGAACGAGATTCTTCATAACATACCACCGACACCAGAGCAGGAAGATTTCATCCAAAAGCTGATGGAGTTTGCCAAGACGGGTGATGCCACCATCCTCGGAAGACCGCCTCTGTCGGAAACGGAAGAGAAGGCAAAGATGCTAATAGCCACAGACTATGCCCGAAAGATGGCTCTCGATATGCGCATGATAGACCCGACTTGTGAGGACCATCCCGACAACAAGGCGAGCCATTGTGCGAAGATGATAGCGGACTATTACAAACGCTATGACAATCACAAGGGCACGCAGTTCGTATTCTCAGATCTTGGCACATACAGACCTGGGGAATTCAACGTGTATTCTGAAATCAAGCGCAAGCTGATAGAGGATTACGGAATACCCTCGTCAGAGATTCGCTTTATTCAGGAATGCAAGAACGAGAGGGCAAGAAAGGCGGTGATAGCAGCCATGAACGAGGGTTCGGTACGAGTATTGTTCGGCTCCACATCTATGTTAGGTACAGGCGTAAATGCACAAAAAAGGTGTGTTGCTATTCATCATTTGGACACACCGTGGGTGCGACATGAAGTCGCATAGATAATTGTTGGAATGATACTTTAAGTATCAGTTTTAACCCGCTGTTCCGTCAGCGGTAGCCTACCGACCGATGCACCTTAATGTTGTATTAAGCGGTCGGGACAAAGTACACTTTCACAAGACAAGACAGAACCGTGAGGGGAAGTCAAGTATGGTTAGTATCATACCGTAGAGTGGCGAGGCTGGATAGTATGGTTAGCGTAAGCGAACTGTTAGTAAACTTCGTAATGTCGTAAAAGAGTGCAAGATACTGATACACTCTACCCAAAATGGGATGCGGTCAGATAATCCTCTCCATGGTAGGATTACACGGATGTAAAGACCGTCGGAGGATGAGACAGAACCTAACCTATCCGTTAGTTATCTATGTGGAACATGGTAAGCCTGTACATCTCCTGTCAGACAAAAGACAGGTAAGCTGAAAGTAATGGATGCTGAATGATGTGCAGGTATAAGATAACAGAGAAAGCGAATGCCGTTCTGTAATGGGACGGATAGGGTTTGAGCCACTTATCACGAGTTGACAAGGGACAACATCAACCTACCACGAAAGTGGGCAGACTTCTGTGGTAATGTTTGGGAGGCAAATACCCAACATTAGCCAAATGGTAATTCTTTACAATAAACTTTTAGAACTTTTTAAAGTAGGAATGCAAATGAACGATAAAATCAAAGAAAATCTCCTCGACCAATCGTGTGCGCCGACTGACAACCTGCAATCAAATTGGGACAGAATAGACTGGACTAAGGCGGAGCAAGCTGTTAAGAAGCTTCAAGCTCGTATTGTAAAGGCTCAGAAGGAAGGCAGACATAACAAGGTGAAAGCCTTGCAATGGACGCTTACCCACTCTTTTTACGCAAAAGCCTTAGCCGTAAAGAGGGTTACTTCTAACGGGGGTGGTTGTACTCCTGGGGTTGACAAAGAAATATGGGATACCCCTAAAGCTAAAATGCAAGCAATAACCCAACTCAAACGCAGAGGCTACCAGCCAATGCCGCTGAGAAGAGTTCATATCAAGAAGAGCAACGGCAAACTGCGACCGTTGGGAATACCGACAATGAAAGACAGAGCCATGCAAGCACTCTATCTTATAGCATTGGAGCCTGTATCAGAAACTACAGCTGATACTCGTTCATACGGTTTCCGCAAGGAACGCTGCTGTATGGATGCAATACAGCAATGTCATAACATTCTCCGAAAGGGATATTCTCCCGAATGGATTTTGGAGGGTGACATAAAAGGGTGTTTTGACCATATCAGCCATGAGTGGTTACTTGCCAATATCCCAATGGATAAGGCAATACTCCGAAAATGGTTGAAATGTGGCTATGTTTTCAACAAGCAAATGTTCCCGACCGAGGAAGGAACACCGCAAGGTGGTATAATTTCTCCGACACTTGCCAATATGACTTTGGACGGATTGCAGAAAGCTCTTGCAGATAGATATAAGCGCCATCATGTTAATGGTAAGTTGTATTCACCAATGGTGAACCTTGTACGTTATGCGGATGATTTTATCATCACTTGCGAGAACAAGGAAACTCTTGAAAATGAAATCAAGCCATTGGTTGCTGAATTTATGTCTGAAAGAGGTCTGACCTTATCAGAGGAAAAGACGGTGATAACCAACGTGCATGACGGTTTTGATTTTCTTGGCTTTAATATCCGCAAATACGGCAAGGACATATTGACCAAGCCGACAAAGAAATCCGAGAAACGCTTTATGGAGAATATCCGTAAGGTAATTAAGGAGAACAAGGGTTGCAGACAGGAGTCGTTAATCAGAATGTTGAACTCTAAAATCCGAGGATGGGGAGGTTATTATCAGCATGGAGCGACACGTGATTCATTTCACAGAATCGACCATCAGATATTCCTCTCACTATGGCAATGGGCAAAACGCCGTCATTCCAAGAAAGGGAAACGGTGGATAAAAGACCGATATTGGCATGACATTCGAGGGAACAAATGGACTTTCGCTTCAAAATTCAAGAAACCAAACGGAAAGGAAGACCAATTGACATTATTGTCTCTGACTTCATCGTTTCCATTCCTGCAATACACGCAGATTAAAGGAGACATGAACCCGTTTGATGCAGACTGTCGTCTGTACTTCTATAAAAGAAAGAAGTCGAAAATGCTTGTTACGCTAAAAGGACGCAAGTCACTGCTGTACCTATGGGAAAAGCAAGGACGCAAATGTCCTATATGCGGTGAGCCTATTGATACGCACAAGGCATGGAATGTCATGCCAACCGTTCAAAACGGAAAGAAATGCAATCTGTTGGTTCATGATGAATGTTTTAAATTATCCCGCAAATCAAATGGAAACAAGAAGTAGTTTGAGCCGGTCTCTGCATACAAACAGAGGCTTAGAAAAGCTTGAGCCGTATGAGGGGAAACTCTCATGTACGGTTCTTAGGGGGGAAGAGGGCAGCAATGCCCTTGACCTACCCGATCGACCGTCAGACTTGGCACAGCGTGACGGTCGAGGTGTGCGTGCTGGTAACGAGATTGCCAAGCTGTATGCCGACAACAAGGTTGATGTCATCATCTATGCGGTGGAAAAGTCGCTTGACTCTTACAAGTTCAACCTCCTGCACTGCAAGCAGACTTTTATCTCGCAGTTGAAGAGCGGAGCTTTGGGGGCGAGAACCATTGACGAGGGAGCGATGGACGAGAAATCGGGCATGAATTTTTCAGAGTATATGGCTATTCTCTCCGGAAATACCGACTTGCTTGACAAGGCGAAGTTGGAGAAGAAGGTTGCTTCTCTGGAGGGTGAGCGCAAATCGTTTAACAAGGGTAAGCGTGACTCAGAAACAAAATTGCAGTCAAAGACGGCAGAGCTGGGCAACAACAAAGCCTCTCTCAAGGGAATGACCGAGGACTACGGCAAGTTTATGGGCAAAGCCAGGAAAGACAAGGACGGCAACATCCTCAACCTCATCACTCTTGATGGTGTGGAGTCCACGAACTTAGAGGTTATAGGAAAGCATCTGCAAATGTTGGCGGAGAAAGAGACAACTGGCGGACAATACAAGCGGATTGGAGAAATCTACGGATTCCCTGTCAAGATTGTCAGCGAGACAAGTTTCGAAAACGGTCTGCCGTTTGTTGACAATCGCTTCCTTGTTGAGGGCAATTACAAGTACCAGTACAACTATGGTCACATTGCCAAGTCCGACCCAATAGCAGCGGCAAACAATTTTCTGAATGCCTTGCAGAAGATACCAAGCTACATTGAGCAGTATGATTCAAGATGCAAGGCTTTGGAAAAGGAAATACCGCAACTGGAAGAGATAGCTGGCAAGACTTGGAAGAAAGAGGAAGAACTGAAAGGTCTGAAAGCGGAACTGGCGGCGTTGGACAGAAAAATACAGTTGGAATTGGTACCACCTGTTCCTGAAAAGGATATAAGTGATAAATCTCAAACAGAAAACAATACGATCAAATCGGGAGAATTCCACCCTGATACAATAGTGCAACACGAAAGGAAGGTCCGAATTGGTCTTTAATTGTTCTATTTACTAAAGTGGCAAGCAAACTTATTATGAGTTTGTTTGCTGCTACCTTTTCTTAATCTTGTATAAATTATCTAAACATAGATAGCTCTCCGTTCACGTTTTGATATCATATCGTAATAAAAAACAGCATTTGTTTATACAAAAAACCGAGATATTAAAGCAATCAGACTTAAATAATCTTAAATTTACTTTGCGGAGTTGATGTTTCCTGCTATTTCTTGTCTTTTCTCAATAAATTTTCGTATTTTTGCTGTCGGATTGTATAGCCAGACCGCAGTTGTCCCTGTAAGACGAGTTCTTTCATGATAACCGAGTCGGCAGCCTACGCCGTGCTGAGTGTAGTGAAGTCAACCATGACATATCTATACGAAAGCGGGCTTTGGGTGGGAAGTCAATCCTGACATAGAAGGCGTTTATCGACGCTGTGTTTAAGGCGAACTGAAATCTTCCAAAACTATCAGTATCAAAGTCTTGAACGTAGCCAACGGTAGATGTCCCAGGTGTGATTATATCAATCCCGAGGAGACCTGTAAGCATAGATTGTACTATTTTGGTACAGTCTAATGTATTATATTGGTCTCTTTACGGTAATGATTTTCATATCGGCGTGGGCTCTGACGTTGTCTGTTCAACTTTGTTAGGCAGTTGGAAGAGCCTCAGTTCGTGGAATAGACAACAGGACGATTCCACGCTCTTTTTTGTTGCAATTTAACGGATTTCTGTCTAGAATAAAGTTAGCACCGATATGAAAATCGATGAATGTACACCTGAAGATGTGCACACCGTTGGAGGTGGTGAATTTCCTCCCTGCGTTGGACTTACCTCCTGCGCCCTCCCCGAAGCTCAAAGTAATGCCAACATAGAGAGTTCACAAACAGGGGTGTCCACCAGAAGTGTCCATATATTAAGTAAGTCTAAAGTGCAAAAAGAGGAAGAAATTCCTCATTGGTATGCTTTACGCACTACCTATGGTAGAGAGAAAAAGGCATACGACTATATGACAGCCAAAGGCATCACGGCTTTCTATCCTACCACCGAGGTTGTGAAACTTATAAAAGGTAAGCGCAAAATTGTTATCGAGTCACGTTTACCCAATATCTTCTTCGCCTACGGCACAGAAGAACAACTCAAAACCTTTGTTTACGACAACGTAAATCTCCCATTCCTTCGTTTTTACTATCGTCACGTCCACGAAGGCGCACGAATCACCAAACGACCACTTGTTGTCCCCGAATACCAAATCGAAAGTCTTAAAATCATCTGTGCATCCGAAGCAGAGGACATCATCCTCGTACCTTCAGACGTAGAGAAATTTAAGGCTGGACAAACTGTGCGTGTCATCGAGGGTGTCTTTAAGGGAGTCATTGGAAAGGTTGCACGTTTTCAAGGACAGCAACGAATAGGTATTGTCATTGATGGTTTTATGACTGTTGCAAGTGCTTATGTGCCGAGTGCATTCTTAGAAAATATCATTTAGAATTCACAAGGGAAACCATAAAATAGGATGAAATTCAAACTGAAATTCGTAATAAAGATGTACATACATTACTAATATGAATACAAAACAGAAGAGAGGCAATGGTAAAAACTAATTGCCTATGAAAATAGATACTTTTCTTTGTCAACTTGTATTGGCAACCCTAGCCAATACGATTGCAGGTTTTATAAATCGCAATTCTCGTGATCAATACTCTGTTAATAATAACATAATTGTTTGAAAATGAGCGAGTTGATTAACAAAATACAACTAAACAAATTTGGCTAAGTGCCTGATTTCCAGCACCTTTATAGTTGATACAAGACATTAAAAGTATGATGATTTCAGAGCCACTTAGCCAATATGAGGAGATCCTCAAGGATGCAATCCGTACATCAATGACAGAATCTGGTGCAAAGTTAGCAAAAACTTTCCAGACTCTGCTCATCGAAATACTGACTTTATATATGATTCTACCCAGAAAGATAAACTTCACACAGATGGCTCGCTACGGCAAGCACGGCGAGCAAACCTATCGTCAGAATTTTAACCGCAAGAAGAAAGACTGCATCGATTGGCTTCTATTGAAGCTGTCTCTTGCAAGGCGTGTGTTGGACATGGATGGCTTACGTGCCATTGCCATAGACCCATGCTATATCAGCAAGGCCGGCAAGAAGACTCCTCATATCGGACGGTTCTGGTCGGGATGTGCAGGGGCGGTGAAGCACGGACTTGAAATCATGGGCGTCGGCTTGCTGGATGCTGCCAGCAACAAGTGCATGATGCTGCGTGCCCATCAGACAATAGGGAACTCCGCGCTGAAGATGAGGAATAAGATACTCGTCGAATATTACATCTGTGTTATGAAGCGGTATTCAAAAAAACTGCTGAGTATCACTGATATAGTAGTAGCTGACGCATTCTTCTCTACATCCACGTTCGAGAAGGGCATGTCGGAGCTTGGCTTCTATCTGGTCAGCCGCTTCCGTGACAACGCTTGTCTGCATTACATTCCCAAGAGGGAAAAGAGGCGTGGACGACCAAGAGTCAAGGGAGACAAGATTGACTTGGCAAACCTCAACCTCTCATGCGTGGAAGAACTGCACATTGATGGTCTGGACGGAAAGGCGTACACCCTCGAGGCTTATGCCAAGGCTCTGAAGAAGAGGGTGCGACTTGTCATCTGGCGAATGCCCGGTGGAAAGTGCAAGTTGTTCTTCTCGACAAAACTCTCAATGACGGGTGAGGAAGTATTGAAGACATACCGCACTCGTTTCCAGATAGAGTTCTGCTATCGCGACAGCAAGCAGTTTACGGGACTTATGGATTGTCAGGCAAGACACAAGAGACAGTTGGACTTTGCGTTCAACGCATCGTTCGCCTCACTGAATGCCGCCAAGGTCTTCATGAAAGACAATGGTATGGACAATTCCATGGCAAAAGTTAAGTCGTTGATGTTCAATGCGAACTATACGAATTTAATTTTCGACATGTCCCGATGCCGACCGAACCGAACTTTAATTAGTAAGATTGTCAAAGAACTCATTGGCTGGCAGCCTAAGGCTGCGTAGCCATATACTCAAATTTTAAAGAACTATTGTTATAATAGAATAATAATTAAAATGTAGCTCTATGAAGAAAAATTTAATCATGTTGCTCATCTGGGTTATGCCTTATGCGGCATCAGCTCAAAGTGTCAAATATAGTTATGACAACGCAGGCAATCGCATTAAGAGAGAAATTGTAATGAAGGCAAAATCCTTTTATAAAGAGATATCTACAACAGAATGCTTTTCGGAGAAGCTCTCGGATAAAGACATTCGGATATACCCCAATCCGACAAAGGGCAGATTAAAAATCGAAATTGCAGGTTATGAAAATTCTGACAGATGTGTTCTCCGCATTTTTAATACATCCGGACAACAAATACTCTCAACACATGCTTCTTCTCCTTGGACGGAATTGGACATTAGTTCCCGGGCAAACGGAATTTACATCTTATATATTTCCTTAAACAATAAGGAAACGACTTGGAAAATAATCAAAAAGTAATTTTAAGCAAACACTCATGAAACGAATAATATATATTGCAAGCATCCTGTCTATACTGAATACAGGCATAGGTTGGTCTAAAGAGTTTTCTGCACCCGAACAGACAGTCCTTCATCTTGCTCAGATAAAAACACTTGCGAACACACAGGATGATGACAGATTTAAAAATTGGACTGAAGAACAATACAAGCATTACGAGGATTCCGCCTATGCCAAGCTGTATCCACCCGTAAGGATTGAAAAGGCGGATTCGGCCGTAATTAAGGCTTTATCCAATGTTGGGGGACAGGCTAAGCTACAGGCACGTTCTGTAACGAATACACACGTACCGACATCCTATGCTGTAAATACATCGCTGGAGGTCGGACAGATTGCCGTAAAGTCGGGAACGTCACCAAGCGGAGCCAAGATATACGAAATTCCCATAAATATATATCCGGGCATGAAAGGCTTCCAGCCCAATTTATCGTTGACTTACAACAGTCAGCAAGGAAACTCTGTTGTCGGAGTTGGCTGGTCTATATCTGGGCTTCCATCCATCTCACGGGGAGGAAAGTCCATCTATTATGACGGCAAGACGCAGGGTGTCAGTCTGGATAACAATGACTCGTTTGTGCTTGATGGAATAAGGCTTGTCAAGCTGGCCACTTATTCCGGCTATATCCTTTATGAGTCCGAACAAGGGAACATAAAAGCCAAGGGATATTACTCCGGTAATATAATGAAATACTTTGAAGTATTTTATCCGGAAGGCAACAAGGGGGTATTTGGCTATACGACTAACTCTATTAATGAGCTTTATTATCCAATCACAAGTATGACAGACTTGAATGGAAATAAGATTTTGTATGCCTATGATGACTCTGACTTTCATTATAGAATCAGACAGATATCTTATAACGGTTCTTCCGTAGTCTTTAGTTATACCTCCCGCAAAGACCCTCTCATCTCATTCTGTGGTGGTTATAAAGTCTATGAATCTCAATTATTGAATTCTATATCCTGCAATTTTGGAACCCAGAACTTGGGAACTTATTCATTGTCTTATACGACACAGAATAATGTCTCACTCTTGACAAAAGTGGATTATGCTGCCAATGGAAAATCCTATAATCCTCTTCTTTTATGTATGGAGAAGGCAAGGCATCCGGATTTACGAAAAGCACGACACAATTATATGAATGGTATGTGGCTGACAATCCAAGTTCGATTAAGGTTGCAAGAGGAAAGTTTGACTACGACAGTGATGCTGATGGTCTGATTGCTCTACCAAACCTTAATCCGTATTGGAAACATTACCGAAATAGCACGATGTTTCGCCATTCACAAAATCGTTTTGAAAACAAATATACCGGAGATGAGAAAATATTTCTATATGCCGGTCTGAACGACAGTTGGGCATCAGCAATGCCTAACTTAAAAACGGAACTTGGTTTTGTGGATATTCTTTGTGCGGATATTGAAGGAAAACAAGAGGAATATGTCATAAAGATAAATGATTTGGTTGTCAATGACAATGACCAGGTGACCTTTACCGTCTATCGTTCAAATCTGTACACTGGGCTGGGAAAGCTTTATTCCAGGACATATTCATTCCCAACGGTCTATAAGGATGCGGATGGTAAAAAAAGCATTCAACCCAAGTTCTATTACACGGGAGATTTCAATGGAGATGGTAAGATGGAAATTCTGGCCGTATCTGTTCACCAGCCTTTCGGTGATACGAGTAAACCGTCCAAATGCTATATATTCGACCTTCCGAATAACAAAATATTATATCAGGGGCATGTTTTACCGTTTAATGTGGAGTTCGTCGGAGTACAGCAATTAGATCCTAAAGCGGCCGCGAACCATACTGATAAATTATTGGCAATGGACTACGACGGGGATGGAAAGACTGATTTATGCCATATTAATGAAAACGGCGTTAACGTTTATACGTTTGACGCTGTGGGAAGTTCCATTTCCGCAAGGAAAGTGATGACCTATACAGGGCTTAATAAGGGAGGACTCGAGAACCGTGACATTCTTGTAGGGGAATATAATGGAGATGGAATGATGGATCTCCTGGTCTCTCCGGCAAGTACTTCGGGTGGAGGATATTCATGGACAATGTATAACTCCATGGGTAACGGTCTGTTTAGCAAATCTTCTTTTAGCGGTACGTTTAAAAGCAGCCAGGACAATACCGGCTTTATCGTACAGGACATCAATGGCGATGGAAAGACTGATCTTGTCAAGTATGATACAAGTGGCTTCTTTACTTATTTAGCCAAAGACAACAATGTAGGTAGTAGCGTTTCTTATGACAGTTATCCTACATCCAAGTCCGTATTGGTTCCTACAGACATCAATGGACATAACAATTTCAGCCAGATGGTTTGTCTGAAAGACGGGAAGGTCACGAAATATTCGTTCACCAGAAATGACACTAAAGAGTCTATGATGACGGGACTTGTCAACAGCCTTGGAGTCGTGGAGAAAAACGAATATCATTTTATCAATGAGACCGAAAATATCTTTAATGTATATACAAAGGGATATGATGCCCAATTCCCCTATGTCAATATTCAAGAGCCGCTGGCTGTAATCAACGCAACAGAAACATACATGAACGGCAATCTCGTGGATAACAACTATTATACGTACAGGAATGCTGTGTTCCACCGACAGGGATTGGGATTTCGGGGATTTGACCAGATAACGCATATAGACAAACGTGGATATAGTACGGTACAGACTTTCAAACCCTATAATTTCAGCCTACCGGAAAGCGAGATTTCACCGGAATCGGAAAAGCATTATACGTATGCCGTATCAACACAGTCCAATAAAATTTCCAAGATTCTTTTGACTGAGAAGCTCGAGAAAGATTTGTTGAAGGGGTTCACCGCCACATCAACATACACATACGATACATACGGTTTCCCCACAAGCGAGAATATTTCTTATTCTGATGGGTATAATGTCAAGTACACCAATACTTATTCGTCGTATTCAACTGTGACTGACGGATATAATCTTGGCTACCTCACAGACAGGACTATTACAAAAACCAAAGGAAATTCCACCTACTCAGAAAGGGAATATATACCTGCACAAACTAAACGACAACCATTCGTAAAGGTATATTATATCAACGGAAAACAGTCCAAACAATATATTTACAGCTATGATACTTATGGTAATCCGATATCAGAAGTATTAAAACTTTATGAGTCGAAGAATAATACGAAGACTGTATATCTGTATGATAATTTTGGAAGATTGGCTAAGGTAACAAACCCAATGGGCCTTATAAAAGAATACGCTTACGATAATTATGGACGAGTTGACAGCATAAAAGACCACAGAGGAGGTCTGACAGCCTTTTCTTATGATGCCTTTGGTCGAGAAACGCTGATAAACTATCCTGATAAGACAAATAAATCGACGACTTATGCGTGGTCTTCCGAAGGCACGAATGGACTGTATGCAGTGAGTACATTTCAAACAGGAAAACCGACAACCATAAAGGTATATGATGCCTTGAACCGGGAAGTAAGGAACGGTGAAACCCGGTTTAATGGTTCCGTCTGTCATATAGATAAACTGTATGATAGCTACGGAAATGTAGAAAAACAATCCCTGCCATTCTTTGGAAATACGCCATCCCTATGGAACAATTATTCTTATGATGACCATAATCGAATTCTTTCATGTAAGGAAGCCTCAGGGAAGGAAACTACGTATGCTTACAGTGGAAATAATGTGACGGCGGTTGAAAATAATATTTTAACTACTCGCACTTATGACTCTCAGAATAATCTTGTTTCTGTTACCGACCCGACAGGTTCTGTCACTTATAACCTTGACGTGGATGGTCAACCGTCATCTGTTGTTGTTCCGGGGAATATTACGACATCTTTCAGCTATGACCAGTTCAGAAGACGTATAGGGATATCAGATCCGAGTAAGGGATATACGGCGTATGAATATGATGCGGATGGAAATGTTTCAAAAGAAACGGATGCCAATGGGAAAAGCATTTCCTACGAATATGATATGTACGGGAGGCTTGTGAAGAAAGCCATGCCAGAATTTACCTCTACTTACTCTTATAACGCCATCAATGAATTGGTTGGCGTAACTTCGACAAACGGCACTTCAAAATCTTATGTCTATGACAGTTTTGGAAGAGTCCAGCTTTGGAAAGGAAATACGGTAGATGGAGTCTGGCTTCAGAAAGAATACACATATCTGGATGGCAATGTAAGCTCTGTAAAATACACTACCAAATCCGACGTACTGGCTACGGAAAACCATATTTACGCTAACGGGCATCTGAGAGAGACAAACCTGAATGGGACTGAGACGATATTCAAACTTCTGGAGGAAAATCCTTTTGGTCAGCCAACAAAAATCATGACCGGTAATATAACCCGTAACTATAATTACACGCCTTACGGCTTACCGACTGGACGGAAAGCTGCAGGTTCCTCGACGACATATCAGGACTTCTCCTATGTATTTGACCCTGTAACTTCTAACTTAAAGACAAGGAGGGATAACAAGAGAAAACTGACTGAGGATTTCACGTATGATGGAATAAACAGACTCACCTCATACGGAGATAATAGCGTAACTTATGATATTAAAGGCAATATTACCAACAAAAGTGATGTAGGCACATTCAAATATGGGCTATCAAATAAACCGTATGCCGTTTCGGAAGTAGATATTGCGGGAAATGCTGTGCCATACAGGGAACAGGAAATAACCTATACGTCATTTTCACGTCCCAATACAATCTCTGAAAACAACTATACAGCATCATTTGTCTATGATGATGAATCAGAGCGTGTTCGGATGGTTGTATCTGATAAAAATACCAACTTGTTCTCTCGTTATTACCTTGGTGGATGTTATGAACTGTATGAAAGTGCACAGGGTGTTAAAGAAAGCCTTTATCTGTCAGGCGGGTACTATGATGCACCTGCAGTCTGCATAAAGAGTGGTTCCGTAAGTCAGGTCTTTTATATCCTGCGGGATTATTTGGGAAGCGTCATACAAGTGGTTACTGCTAATGGCAGTCTTGTTCAGGAGCTGAGCTATGACGCATGGGGCCGTCTTCGCGACCCTGATACTCATGACATCTATAAGCCTGGAAAAGAACCAGAGTTATTCCTCGGACGGGGATATACGGGACATGAACACCTGACTCAATTCGGACTCATTAACATGAACGCCCGTCTCTATGACCCGGCGTTAGGACGTTTCTTATCTCCGGATCCCTACGTACAAATGCCTGATATGCCGCAGAATTTTAATAGGTATTCTTATACTATAAACAATCCACTTTTATACAAAGATTCCAATGGTGAATTTTTCTTGTTTACTATATTCAATGCGGTAACTGATTTCTTTGGAAATATGGTAAACCATGGATTTAATGTAAGTCAATATAATTGGACAAGAACTGTGAACGCATGGAAAATTGATATGGGAATGTTTAAAGGTAACTTTGGACAAATCCTGAATAAATGGACTTACGGAATTGCAAATTCTATTATAGGGAATTTAGCCTCTCAGGTATGTAATACTATCGGGTTAGTTGATGGAGTTACTGATATGGATGGTATGTTAGCTCTTTCTGGAGTTACTAAAAATCAAAATAGTGCTTTTACCATAGGTCATTATTCTCTTGGTCCCAAAAATTATGTTGCTGATTGGAGGGATCATCTTTTTGTCCATGAATATGGGCACTATATTCAGACTCAGAGATGGGGAGTTCTTTATTTCCCGGTAATTGCGATACCGAGTTTGGCTAGTGCTACCTTTACTTCAAAATGGAGTCACATGGAGCACAAAGATAGATGGTTTGAGGTAAATGCAAGTAATTTAGGAGCCAAGTATTTTGATAAACACTATGGTCAAGGAGCGCCAGGATATACTAAAAATAATGCGGATTTCTTTGATATAAATGCTTTTAGATATAAGAATTATACAAAATATATAAATCCAAGATTAGGTACCCGCCATCAAGATAAGACATTCCCAAATACTAAAGGAAAAATAGTCTTTTGGGATTTTATTATCATTTAATAAACATAGCCCCATAATCTTTTTATGGGGCTAAAATTTGGATTCTAACACATAAATAATTAAATTCGCAATTAATTTTAATGAAAGAAATATAATGAAAAAAGCTACACAAATTTTCAAGGCAATGAGTTTCTTTGTAGTTTGCCTTATATGTAATGCGTGCTCATGGTTAGCAGAGGATCCAGGCGTGGACGTAAACTGGCAGAATATCCAAATCATGAATAAGTCTGGTGAAAAAATCTATGCATTGGAATTTATGTTTAAAGATTCAACCCTTTTAACTCCTCAATATGTTTTTGAAGTATTTGGTGGTAAATTATTAATTGAGACAGAAAATGATAGCAGCTTCATAGGAAAGATACCAATACCGGATAATGAACTCCAGGCCAATGATAAATATCAAGTGATAATCTTCAAACAAAGTACGCTTGATAAATATTCCAAAGAAGAAATAATCAAGCAAAATATCTTTGATAAAAGATATGAATTGAGTTACAATGAATTAAAAAAAATGAACTTCAAAATTACATATTCGGGAAATTGAAATTATGGTCCATATTCGAATGTTTTATTGTAGAAGACTGGATACTTTGTCATCGACCTATATATATCCCAATACATAAAATTATATGAACAAAATATTTCCACATAATATGATTGCCAACAATCGTAACTACTCAGTACCCCCCAGGGCATGAGATGGTCAACAGGACTCGTTAATAATTTATAAACTTGACTCCACTTTTAAAAGTGAGTTAAATTTGAATTAAATATATGCCTTGGAAAGTTTTTACGCAATCCTTGGCGTTAACTAACTTTGGCAACAAGTTGGCAAACGACCAGTTTATACAGCGTCAAAAATGCCTCTTATTGCCTAAATATAGCCCCAAAGTGGGGCGATTCGGTCTTTGAACTATTTTGTTGCCATCTGGAGACCCATTTCGAGGTCATACAAGAAAAGTCGGCGCATGTTAATCCAAGCACACCTTGCGATGGCTTGCAAAGTATGCTTTATCTTTGTGCGGTATCTGGTCTTGTTATTTCTCGTATGGAAGATATATTGGAACATGGTTGCCTCGACATTGTTGCATTTCTACCTTTCCTCGAAAGGGATGGATTCAACTTTCTTGCGAACCTCGTTCTTGTCCACTTGCTCTTTGGTGAAGTATCTCCAAGTCCTTTTTCCATTTGAACTCTCAACAGATATTTTCCATTGATCTTGTTTGACAGGTATTGCCGTTTGGACTTCTGCCGTTGTCTTGTCGGTGACTTGCAAGGTATGCTCGTCCGTCATGTCCAAATCAAATCGAGAAGGCCTTCCTTGTATGCCATTGGCGATGAACTCAATGCCGTTAACAAATTATAGCCATTATTTGCTCCGTCCCAGCCCATATTATTATGGACATAAAAATCCTTAACATGAACATTGTGAGACTCATCATCTAGCGTTGCTATTACATAACCATCAATAATCCATGAATGACCAGCGACCTCATCAAGTTCCACGCCTGTATATTTATCTTTCACATGACCTGCACCAGATTTCTAAAAGCGATTTATCTCATCGTCTGCTGAGCCACTGCCGTTATATTTATCCTTGAAGCTGTTGAAGTTATAGCTGATTGAGGCAATAATGCAACGATTGAAGTTGTTTACCTTTCTGTTCTGTACCACGAAATTTACTTTCTTTATATCATTCAACTTTGACCAATCAAACAAGTCCTCTGCTTTCAGCGTTATTGTTAGCCTCTTCTTGAGCAATTGCTTTTGAACCATCATGTTGAATGTGGCATGGCTGTTCTGCTCGTAGATGCCGTGATGCCCTTTGATGTTCCAATAGAAATCGCTGCGGAAAAGCCAATCGCTTTTAAGTTCCACTGAGTTTTGAAATGCCAATAAACCGTATGGATGATTATAATCTACCTTTTCTCCATTGTATGTCAAAGAGAAAAAAGGCTTGTAAACGCCTACCGTCAAAGTTGGTCGCCAACAGTCGAATACAGGTGAAACCACACATTGCGCTCCTAACTGCTGAAAATCCTTGGCGTTAGTTGACATCCAAGCAACGGTTCCTGGTTTACCAGATATAGCCACAACCGTAGGATGGATATAGTCTTTGATATACTGATAGTCCAACCTGAAGTCAAAGAAGCTATAGCTCATGCTGACTTCTGTATCATACACATATTGTGGCTTCAGATAGATGTTTCCTTGCTCGTAATGGTATTGATTGTTGTAACTGACACTGTTGTTCAACTGTCGGAATGAAGGGCGATTCACCCTGCTGCTGAAATCGAGGTTCAAATCCACTCTGCCAAAAGAAGTAGAAAGCGAGAAAGATGGCAGCAAGTCTGAGTAATTCGTTTTGTTTTTTACCTCACCTTGGTCTGTGTTGATGGCATGTACGAACTCATAGCGTAGTCCAAGACTTCCCCTCCATTTCTCTGACGACAAGCGGTAGGATACAAATCCTGCATATTTGTTTTCCTTGTTCTTGAATTGGTCATCGTCTATCTTTCCTTCCTCGTTCACAGAAATTCCCCATGACGAAATTTTACTAAAATCTGCGCCGAAGTCAAAACCATGTTTTTCGGTTATGTTCCAAGCAAATACACCTTTGAAAGCCACGGCACGGTTCCTTTGGTCGTTTTGCATGTGTGTTAATTCCGAAGATGCATCCGTTTGGCTTGTCTCGGTTACTTGCTGCTGATGTTTCAGTTGAGAATATACATAGTCGGCATCCAAGTTAAACTGCAACTTGTCTGACAACTTGCCGATGTAGTAAGCATTGACATTATGAAACTTTTCCTTTTCTGACTCATCTGTCTTATTGTCTGTAGAAGTTAAAAGCTCATTATTCTTGTAAGTCAACATGTAGTCGTAAGGGGAATCAAGCAACTTATAGTTGGAGAATGTTCCCATGTATTTGCCACCAATGGTGTGGTTCTTGTTGATGGCATAGTTCATGCCTACGCTGTAATCGTGAGAACGAGAACGGTCGGAGTATTCCGAAGCAGAAACCTCATGGAAAATATCTTGTTCGTAATTGGTTTGGTCGATGTCATAGCGAATGTTGCTTCTTGTATTGTCATACTGATAGGCAAGGAAAACATCCAATGCTCCCTTGTGGATGTTGAGGTTGAGGTCCTCATTGTTTGACAAATTCTTGTGTCTTGAAAGTTCCGCTCTGGCAATGCCAGAAAGACCATCAAGTTTATTGTGTATGGTACTGATGGCTATCACGCTTCTTGTGTCAGCATCGTATTCTGCCCCAGGATTAGTGATAAGTTGAACAGACTTTACATTGGAAGAGGAAAGCAAGGAGAGTTCTGAAGCGTTTGCTACCTTTCTGCCATCTATGTAAAAAACAGGCTCTCCCTTTCCGAACACCTCGTATTTGCCATTAGTATAAAGCATACCTGGAACGTACTTGATGACATCAGTAGCCTTGCCGATATTTTGCAAGTTGGAGTTTTGAACGTTGAGAGTAAGTCTTCCGTTTTCTCTTGAAATGTATTTGCGATGTCCAACAATGATGACATCGTTCAAAAGGTTAGTGTCTGCCGACATACGAATATTCCCAATATCCTTTGTAGTTATAGGTAATTCAATAGTTTTGTATCCTATGCAACTGATTTTTGCAACCATTGGGACATCAGGACACGATATGGAAAAACGACCATTTTCATCACTCACCCCACCAGTTATGAGAGAGCTGTTTATCTTTGACAGCAATGAGATAGAGGCAAATGACACAGGATTGCCTTCTTCATCAATAATCAATCCTATTAAAGCGTCTTCTGAGTCTTTGGCTATACAATAAACATGTGTATCATTATTTAAAATGTATACATATCTATTATATATCCCCCCATATCCAAAGTTGCTTTGTATTATAATAAGTGAAAATAAAATGATTTTTTTCATTATGGAACTTATTTAAGTAAAGTTTTTAACGGATAAATATGTAACTCTCCACAAAAAGTCTTTGTGTTACAATTATCACTTATAACAAATATAACTTTATTCTTTGATTTTCATCTCAGTGTAATTTTTATTCTAGACAGAATCTTGTACCGAAGCATTTTATAAAACCTTATGAAGTAATTTATGAACAACTACAAAAGTTCTTACTTATGCTTTTGTCTTCAAATTTAATAAATTTCTTTATACAGCCCAAATTTTACAACATTTTTTTTTGAATTTTGTATTATCTTAACATAAAAAACTACAACGTAACTACTCAGCACCCCTATAGGCATGAGTAATCGTCTTACTATTGTACTACAGCAAGAATTGCATTGAATTTAGAATTTCCGTTCTTCATAGCAGTTTCTGCGATGGAGTGCAGCTTGGTAAAATCATCGGCACCACTGTCTGTTCGGAAGCAACCACCGACTTTCAGTTTTATCTTGATTTTCCTAACTCCCCACTCAATGTAGTTGTTATCGTATGGCACACTTGGATTAGAGAGAAAGGTGAACAGGTAGTCTTTGGTCTTAAGGATACCTCTCTTGAATTTCTCAAACTCGTTATCTAAATGCGTGAGGCTTTCACCCAAGAGGTTCTTCATCTTAGTCTTCAGTACCTTTATCTTTCTAGAGGTAATGTTGCCCTCTCTTCTGAGATTTATAGAGTGTTCTATCAGTTGGATGAATCTCCGTGACCAGTTCTGGTTTGAATCCAATTCGTTCAGATAGTCTGCATTCCTAAGGAGATGAGCCAGACAGACCTGATGATCCTTAACATTCATCTTGAAGTAGCTCTGGTGTCTGTCTGTCACAAGTGTCGAATAGGGAAGTCCCTTTGGAAACTTGGAATCTATGGCCTTCTGACCTCGCGATTCTGACTGGAACACGTATGTAAGCAGGTCGTTCTGGAATATCCAGTTCCAATGCAGATGCTTTCCTACCGCAGCACCTGTTTCATCGGCTCCTACGATAGACGCTGTTTCCAGCCTCTTGCGTATTTCCTCGTATGCACTATCTGCCTTGCCGCTATTCTCTTTGAGTATGTTCAGCACTGTTCCCTCACTTATATTCTGGCCGGACTGGTCGGATATAAGTTCTGCAATCCTTTTGAACGGAATACACTGCACTACATTAAGGAATGTCACCAGTGCACGGAGGTTGTCACCATACTTGATACGACAGTTGGGAGCTTCGCAGTTGTTTACATTTGCGAAATGTGGGAAGCAAAAATTGGTTTACCCAATTTAAGAATAGGTTAGATAGATGAATCATGATATTTCTTGGTTTAGGAGAGGTGGTACATCCATTGTCAATCTTCCCCTAAGCTGAAAAAGAAAATAAGAATAACATAATGAAGAATAGATTTCTTATCCCGAATTCAGGTTAATAATAACAATATGTAATGTAATTCTTTGAAAATACATAAAAGTTGTTATATTGTATATAAATATTCGTCTTTGAAGTTTTCTGCCATTATCTTTGCCGCCTCAAAATGTTAGTGCAAAACAATAATGAAGTAATAAAAACGAAAACAGTAACAACATGGAACGCAAAGAACAGACCGGGCATATCTGTAGATGGATGGCTTTAG
>ERZ1034969.606-NODE-606-length-19871-cov-9.491472_pt1 | contig 19871 bp, 45 predicted proteins | sample MGYA00520624_ERZ1034969 | MGnify/ENA primary metagenome ERZ1034969 (study PRJEB33766, sample SAMN09781776) | gut metagenome | biome: gut microbiome | host: Homo sapiens | place: Madagascar | study: EMG produced TPA metagenomics assembly of the PRJNA485056 data set...
GAGAGAATGCCGTACTTCAGAATACTCATTCAACGATTGTTGCAGGACTGATGAACGATCCGAGAGATACCAAAGTGAACGGGAAAAGCCGTTACGCAAGAATATTGGTTCGTTCAAAATAATAGGCTGCACGGAATCAGAGGGACGAGGATTATCTAACGGGTTATGGTTTGGTGGTGTACCTCAACCTATGGTAAAAGGAATCGGCAAATTCAAACGCATATTAATCAGATAGATTGAATAAGTATTCTTGCGTAAGTCTCCTTATCATTCAAAGTGAATCTATGCCCATAATGAGGATTATCTTCAACATATCTGTCAAGCCCTACAATCCGGAACTGATTAGTAGTGGTTAGACAACTGACAGAGATAAAAGGTTTAATATTTGGGGAAATAATATACTCATTTGCGTACCTATCCGGAATAATCAGTCAATTATGGCACAATCTTTGAAAGATAATCGGATAGGTTTAACAATTAAAAGAAAGATTAAGTTATGGACATCATCACAAAGAAAAAGGAATGGATTCGTAAGGAATACCCTATAATGTATCAGAACATGTTGGATGTTCTTCTTGATAAAATAAGGAGGAACGGCACAACGGATAATGTTTACAGATTACCTCATTCAGTGCAAGTGCCTATGGTAATCAAATCAGTCAAGATTGAGCTGAAAAACATAGTAACATTAAGTTATGAGAAAGACGGTGACGATATAGAGTTACTCTGTTTCGATGAGGACGGAAACGAGTATTCCGAAATCGATGTATATGGAGGATTGATATCATTGTTCACTTGGATTGACATATTCGGTAATCTTAAATAGCGGAGGAATAATTATGGCGTGGATAGCAAGAAATTTAGATGGCACCATATTGATATTTAACAGAAAGCCTTTCAGATGTAGCCGTTATAATATCAAAATTAAAAAAGATGGTTATTGGGGATTTATCTCGAACAATATTTTTGATGAGCATCAATTTGACGACTGCATTTCGATTAAACTTCCATTTGATGCTGATGAAAAATTAATCGGTAAGCATATCACTTGGGAGGATGAACCAGTAGAAATTTAGTTATGTCTTATTCAAAAGCAAAGTTATTGGCTGCATATATGAGCGCGATAGCATCCATGGGAATTGATGATTCTATCTATTCTTTGCCAAGGTATTCCACTCGTTCCTACCATGAAGAAAAGTATGGAGAGGAATTAGCCAAGGCTAAAAGATTATCGCTTTATACGTTTGGAGTTAACCAATACGGCAAAACCAATGAGGTTTACGCAAAGAACGAGAAAGAAGCAATTAAGAGAGCAAGAAAGAGGGGATATGATATTAGCCTTATTGAAAAAGTGAACTAATACAGATATGGAGGACTATACAAAACAATTGTTTGGCGATAGTGAGCCAAGAGAGTATATATTGCACAATGTCTATCAAGAGTATTTTCCAAAGGAATATATACCCAAAGTCAAGGTAAGGCATAATCCGGATTCAGAGGATGCCAAGGCAAAAGGACTGCATCTGTATGAGTTCGGAGACGGCAATACATTATATGCCCGAAATGATCATGAAGCTATCAAAAGAGCAAGAAAGAGGGGATTTGATATCAATTTGTTGAAAATATCTGATTAGTCTCGTTAGTTTGGCACATAATTTGCTTAATATTTGATTAAAGTGTTTAACAATCAAAAATTTTATAAGAAATGAACATTAAAATGCAAAACAAATCAATCGCAACAAGAAATATTGAAGATTGTGTGAATCTTCTGGACGGAAAAGTGACCGACCCGAAGATTGTCTTGCAAAATATAGGTTATGTCTTGCTTGACACGGAACTATTTCCGGATGAGAAATTGTATGAGGAGGAATGTAGCCCTATTTCTATGGTTGGTGTATCCATAACAAGTGGTGACGTTCATAGGGCGGAAGCCGTCCTTATGGACGAAATGGATTCATATCTTGGCGGATATTATGAATTCGAGGTTAAATACCTTATCCAACAGATAGGAAGAAAACTTATAGGTATCAGTCTCTATCCTTTTGATTCCGAATAATAAGATACAAAAAAACTTATCAATCATGAGATATATCAAATTTTCTAAAGAGTTCACTCCGGTTGACTTATATGAGAGGTACAAAGCTTTGCCGGAAACCGTTTCCGCAAAGGAAAATGACGGCTATGAAGTTATCTTCGTTGACGAGAGGGATGTTGATGAATTCCCGATTGCTAATTTGTCAAGGGAAGATTTCGAAGCGAAAGGTTGGGACACGAGCAAACTTGATAGTTCCGATATGGAGTATATCGCACGAAAAATGGGCGAGACATTCATCGAGAATCAGTATTGGCTTAATATTGAGTATTTCGCTGAATATTTCGGATTACCAATGAAAAAAAAAATGAGTAATTCCGAAGTGACCGGATAGTTTGGCATGGTAATTGCTCACTATCCGGTTATAAAGTTTAACAATAAAATTTAATTTATTATGATTGACGCAAACGCAATTAAGGCAAACAACAAATTCGAATTCAACTATTTGTTTGACTTCAAAGCATTTGATGAATTCATCAATGATGCTTTCATTACCAAGAAATGCACTTCCGTAAATATTGGGCTGGAACCCGACAACCATTTCGAGAAGTTTCATTCCTCAACCGGATTGGTCACATTCATCAAAGGTCATGACAACTTCTATTGGACTTCTAATTGTCAGATTCCACAAAGGATTGTTCCTTTTGTGGAGGAATATTTGCACGAAGCAGGATTTAAGACTACCAAGAAAGGTCTTGCAGGATTCGATAATTACGATATTTTGATAGTTAAACTTTGAACCGGATGTGCCATGAAGATTTGGATATACAAAAGAGAATCAATTGTATCTGATGATGAGATTGAAATAAAGGTAGTTCCATGTATAAGCAAAGAAATTGCAAAATCATACTTTGACTTCGACAAAGAGGAAATTGAGCAATTAGATAGTTTTCAAAATAATGGGACAATCTTTGAATATCGTGGCAAAAAAATAATGGCTATTGGCTCAAATGAAACTTATGCCCTTTCAATCACCGAAGAGGAAGTGAAAGAAAAAAGTGCTTGGGAGAAATAGTTTGGCATGGTAATTGAATATATCAATGGCAAAACAATAAAACAACAGACATCATGAAAAAGTATCTTGTAAACGTACACCACGATTTGACCATCACAATTGAGGTTGAAGCGGAGAATGAGGATATGGCTTGCAAACTTGCGGAAGCACAAGCAGAACAAATTGACTATGGTCAAGAATCTTGGGGATTGGACGGAAAGCAAATCGAAAATGGTTGGACTTGCGTCAATGTTGATTCTTCGGTTATTGAATCCGAGGAAAACTAATTCGGAAAGCAACACAATCCGGCATGGTCTTTGATTATGGTTATGCCGGATTATAAAAAACAATAAAATAGAAAACATTATGCAGCAGGAAGTAACATTAATCAAGGTAAGAGACCTTGTAGCAGGATTCGCAAACACGGAGGAAGCCGGAATAAGGGGATATAATGGCAAGTTGGATATCCGTCCGGCTTATCAAAGAGAGTTTGTCTATGACCTTGAAAAGCAAGTGGCGATCATAAATACGATAATGAAAGGTTGTTGCCTTAATCTTTTCCAATGGGCAAAGAACGATGACGGCACTTATGAAGTGCTTGACGGTCAACAAAGAACATTGTCAATATGCAATTTTATCAATGGAGGATTCTCGTATCAAGGGAGATTTTTCAATAATCTTCAAGAGGATGAGAAAGAGGTTATCCTTAATCATGACCTTATAGTCAATATGGTTGAGGGAACTCCGTCAGAAAAACTTGAATGGTTCAAGACAATCAACATCGCAGGAATGACGTTGACAAACCAAGAAATGCGCAACGCAACCTATGTGGGTTCGTGGCTATCAGACGCGAAAGTCAAATTCTCCAAGCCGAATTGCGCAGCGGAAAACCTTGCAAAGGATTTCGTCAAGGGTTCACCAATCCGGAAGGAACTATTGGAGTTGGCGTTGGATTGGATATCGGACGGAGATATTGAGGGTTATATGGGCAAACATCAGCATGATGAAAATGCCAATGAACTTCTTGACTATTTCTCCAAAGTCATCAATTGGGTAAAGGAAACCTTTGATGTGCGTAACGCCAATTCTGAAAAATACAGAAAGGAAATGAGGTCAGTTGATTGGAACGACCTTTACAAGAAATATCACAGCAATATCTATAATGCCAAGGTGTTGGAGGACAAGATTAATGAGTTGATGGCTAACGAGGAAGTCACCGACAAGAAAGGAATCTATGAATACGTTTTGAGCAACGAGAATCCGGAGGTGGCGAGGAAACTCTCCAAAAGAACGTTCAGTCAAAGGGATAAAAGGACGGTTTACGAACGGCAGAAAGGTTATTGCGCTATCTGTGGTGAATATCACCCGATTGAGGAAATGGCGGCTGACCATATCAAGCCGTGGTGGAACGGTGGCACTACAACGATAGATAACTTGCAAATGGTTTGCAGAAAATGTAATAGCCGGAAAGGCGGAATGACGGAAAAAAAATAACTAACTTTGTGTTTGTGTTTTGCGTATAATGTTTATTTTATTGTTTTTGAAAGGAATCAGCCGTGAGGTTCATTCCTTTTTCAATATTTTTTTTTTGCTGAAATTACAAAATTCTTATAGTTTGGCATTGTTGTTGATAGATATAGCAATATAACAAATAAATTTTAGTGTTATGGATAAAAGAGAAAAAATATATCAATGGATAACTTCCCAAGATTGGAGTAATTCTTTCTTTTACACCCTTAATCGTTTACATTTGACTTTTGATAACTTGAATTGTAAAAGAATGATGTTTTGGGATATATTCTTGACACGAGGTGAAATGGAATATTGGCTCAAAGAATCAGCCGATTATATTCAGTGGTATGAACAACAAGGATTCAAAGACTAACAATTAAAAAAAATTTGATATGGAAAAGAAGTATTTCGTTAACGTTCATTATGACGTGGTATTAAGTACAGATGTTATTGCCGAAAGCGAATCTAAAGCGATTGATTTGGCGATTGAGAAACTCACAGACGTATCGCTTGATAACGGAGAGGTAGTTGAAGAGACCGGATGCATTACCAGTGTTGAGGAAATCAAGAAGTCAAATCCGCTTGTTGACGAGCTGAATCTATACAAAAGGAAACTCTATGATGTGCTTGCCGGACTAGTGATGAAGTATGGGGACAGAGGTGTCCTTGACGTGTTCGAGTTCTGTTCGACTACCGGAAACTCGTTGCAGAACTCCACGATCGATCAGATTATATACTTCCCAAACGCAGACATTTTGTATATAGTGTTCAATGCCAATACTAATAATTACTGCAATATAGAGGGTTGCTATGTTGAGGATTTACTTCCGTTTGTCAATGGTTTGCAGGAATGGCTTGAAAAAAAAAGTAATCCGGAGAAATAATCCGGATTATCTTTCGAGTTTGGCATAGTTATTGAATAAGATAGAGTAGGTTTAACAAAAAAACTCTTGTTATGGTAGCACAATATAATTTCGCAATTTCTCTCAATGAGAGAAAGACCGCAATAAAAAAGGCATTCCATGAACTATTATTGGGATATGGCAGCCGTGGGGAGAACAAAGGTGAATACATCCTTGATGTTGACCAATTCGAGTTTTGCAAGGCAATTCCTTGTCATAGGATAATCCGGAACGGCACTGATATCTTTTTCGAGGAATATGGGGATTTGAGTAACATTCTATACCCTTTTGAAGCCTATCCTATCGGTGCGTTAGCTGGATTTTATGACGAGTTGGCTAAAGCTATGAGCAAGAAGTTCACCGAAAAATAAAAAATAATACAATGGCAACAATTCATAATTTCGAGAATGCTCTTAATGAGCAAAGGGAGCGAATCAAAACGGCATTCCATGCTTTGGTTATGGTTTATGGTGGCGAAGAGTATAGCGGACTGAAAAACACATATAAGCATAGATTAAACCTTTTGCGGTATAATCTGCCAATCAAGAAAGTCTTTTGGCTTGTGAGTGAGGGTCTTGATGTTTGGTTTGAAGACGAGAAAGGCGGTGAACTTCCCTTTGATGCCTTCAATACCGATACTTTAGCCAATTGTTATGATAGGTTGGTAAATCAAATTAATGCAATATTAAAAACAGAATAAGTTATGAAACAATTTAGTTTGGAGGAATACTTCAAAACTCCTAACAGAAAAGTCATTACAAGAGACGGTAAAGAAGCCAGAATTGTTTGTACTGACAAAAAAGGACGTTATCCAATTATAGGTCTTTGTCAAGTACTTGATGATGATGAAGAAATTCATTCCTATACTAAAAGTGGAAAACTTTTTATGGATAGAGATTCAAATGCTGATTTGTTCTTCGTTTCGGAAAAGCATGAAGGATGGGTAAATGTTTATAAAGGTTATGCTTGCTATTATTTTGGTGACATTAATCCTTATCCATCAAAAAGCGAAGCAATAAGCCATATTATGAAGAACGATGATTATGTAAGAACCGTTAAAATTGAATGGGAGGATTAGCCATGCTACAACAAGAATTGGAAGCATTAAGGCAGAAAGCCTTGAAGACTATTTCTGATTATATCAGAGACAACGGTAAGCACGGATATGCTCGTATAACTTACAAGGGCAATCCGGATTGGTATGTATCATTTTCAAAAGAAGATAATAATACCATTCCATATCTGCAATGGTCTGACATCGAAAGAAATAGAAAATTTCAGATTTATGGCGATACACTTGACGGCATCGTTGAGATTGCAGATGCCATTGATGAATACAAGAAGAATGTTGATTGGGTCATCTATCCCCAAATTTCCATAACGGTCAAAGCCACATCCCAAGAAAAAGCAAAAGAAAAAGCAATCAGATTCTTAACCGATAAGGGGATAGAAGAAAACCGCATTATTATCAGCGATAGTAATTGCTTCAAGGTTTAGAAGAGCACTTTCATCAAATATGTACTATTTTGTCTATCGCAGTCGTGAGATTCCGATAGACTTTTTTTGTTATTGGCCAGTTTGGTCTGATATTTGTATATATTGAAAACATAATCCGGTTTATCCGGAAGATGAACAAAAACAATCGTCCAAGCAGTAAACCAATCGCTGAAGTATAGTCTTTAACCTACAACAATTATTAAAACGTTTTTATAAAAAAATATAAACTAAAACGTTACAAAAATTTAATAAATTTTATATGAAAATTTTGGTTGCGTTTTGCGTTTGTGGCACGTATTATGTAATAGGTAAGGCAAAATTTAGATGTTATGAAAAAGAAAAGATTCATACCAATGGAACATACCACCTTGGACGGCAAAACATGGTGGGTGGTTTTCGATAGACTTGAAAACAGATATTCAAACCTTACTTGTTTTGGGAAGTACAAAACTAAAAAGGATTGCATTCTTGGTATCACTTGCAACACGATACATTTTAACATACCAAATACAATTTAGTTATGGGAAAGAAAAATTCATTAAAAGCGATTATCGCTTCCTTTGATTTTGAGGAAATTGTAGTTTTTTGGAATATCTATTCCGAAAAAGAGTTACATGGGGATTATTACATTTATCGTAATAAGGATGATGAAATCAATAGACAATTCCCTAAAAGTTCCGATTTTGCATACGCTTCCGCTTATGGGCATTATGACTATAAGGATAAATATTTCAGCATAGACATAGACAATTACGGAAACCTTTTATCATTCAATAAGATTGATGATAAGTATTGCCCGATTGATTTAGGCAAACTTGCGGAGTATCTTATCGAAAATGGTGATATGGAATTCCCTATTGAAAATGGTTGGCTTGTTGAGGACTTTATTATGGACTACTTTGGCAATCCGGATGAAAGCGAGAAAGCAAGAAGAATCATAAACAATAGGTCTGAATCCATTGACTTTCTTATGGAGGATTGGCTTGATATCTATAAGGAAATCAAAGCGCATTGGAACGACTAAACAAATAACAAATTATGGAACAGAATGCAATTGAAAGGATGCTTGAAGCAATTAACAAGCATATTGCCAAGAATAGTCTTACATGGTCAAAGGACAATGATTTAATCATTGCCAAGCATCAGCATAATGAAGATACCAATATGGATGCAATTGTGTTTTTTCCTCTGTATCGTTACGAGTGGTATAACCAAATAGCACATATTAATTTCATCGAATCGGACAAAGGTTTGTTCATCGAAGAACCTTGTTCCCTTACATGGAAAAAATTAGATAATCCGGAGGATATTGTTTTGTTTGTTGAATGTTTTGGATTCAAACACGAAAAAAAAGGATTATACATTGGAATCGATGAGTTTGGCACAATTTCTGTAAAGTATAAGGATGAATTTAACAAGTGAACTACGAAGAAATTAAAAATTTTCAGTTATGGAAAAGAGTTTGAAATATGGAAAGTACACAATCGAAATTAACTTTGGTTTTGATGAGGTTGACGATAACCCAAGAAATTGGACGCAAGGAATCCTTTATGGAATTGACAAACCTATGGAGGAATTCGAAGAGAACAAAGAGGAAATCAAGAAAGATTTTTTCATCTTTCCGGTTTATAAGTATGAGCATGGATTGGTGGCATTCCATATCGACAATACCTCTGCAACAAAAGATTTTGACACCGGATTTTATGGTCTGTATGCCGTTCCGAAATTAAACGGAATAACCAAGAAATCAGCGGAAGCGTTTGCAAAATCGGAACTTCTCGAATGGGAATGCTACTGCAACGGCACGTTGTACGAATATCATCTTTTCGATGATGATTTGGATATTGACGAATACCGTAGTGGGTACTTTTCAGAGGAAGAGTGCATTCGTGAAGCAATGGCTGATGCCAAGTATTACACGAAGCGAGACGAAAAAGATGCGGTGAAATTTTGGGGAAACAACAACGACTGATGTTTAATAAGGGATAATCCGGTTAATGGATGCTTCTATCTGTTTGTCGGATTATCCTACTAACTCAAGCCAAGATGAAAATCACTTTCAGATACAAGAAAAATGGCATGTGGTGGGACTGCATCAAGACGGAACTCATAACAGATAAGAAATGTGCAATGGCAAAAAAAGATTTTGAATAATGAAGAACTTACTATTATCTATCGGTCTGTTGGCATTGGCGAATGCTTGTGGGTTGACTTACACCACGTATCAAGCGGATATCACCTTATTGGGCGATAACGGTCAAACTATCCGGAAATGGAATGATGCGGTTATCGGGAAAGAAGTTAAAGATGATTATAGATTCCAAAAAGACCTATATAGCTTTTCTTCTTCTTTTGGATTAGACTTTATGGATAGTCAAAGCAATCCGGTTCATGTCCGTGGAGGAATTATCATCATTGAAAATGTCAAGTCATATTCAGTTTATGAGCCAAGGGAATATACCAAGCAGGAACGTATTGACATTGATTCCAAAATCAAGAAATACAATCTTCTGAAACTCAACATCGAAAACAATACAGAAGAGATTGCAAAGAGTTCAGATCCAAGGTTTATTGAGATAAAAGAGGATCAATCTATGAAGATGAAAGCCGAAATGTCCGACATCAAAGACTATCTTATGAGAAACTACCAAAAAAAGTTAAATTAATCAGATTATTCTTAATTTATGGCACGAATATTGAATATATTCAAGCAGAAGTTAAACAACAAACACAAAACAACATGAAAACAGAAATCGACAACATTGCTCTGAAAGCAATCAACAAGTTCATCTATTATGCACTTAATTATGAGTGCCGCCCATATTGTCATACATCGGGCAAGACATACTATGTGCCCAAATTCATCACAGAGATAACTTGGGGTTGTTCAACACTTCATATTGTTGAGAAATGGGCTGAATTGGCCCGCAAACAAGAATCGGGCGATATTGACACCTATGGCATCATTATCCGATTTTACACCAACCTTGACAACAATTGTAGAATCAAGTTCCTAAATTGGGTTCTTGACAACTACAAGGATGAGTTAAAGCTGACTACAAACGAGAATACTTAAAAGCATTCATAGGAAAGTTGGTATCTCCGAATTCAGTGCCCGGCTACCGGATTGGGCGCAATCTCGTCCGGTAGCCTTTTTTTAGAAAACTTAAATACAATATATCATGATTGGCAATGAAAGAAAAATGGAAATCAATGTTATGTGTCTTTATTTCACAAAAAAATGTGCTGATAATTTCGTCAAAAAGTTTGATTTCCTTACAAAATTTGACTTCACATTGGCATTGAGATATCATGCAAGCCATTCAAAATGCAACACCGGATTGCGAGAATTCTTTGTTCACATTGAAAACCCAAATTTTAACTATAAGGCTGATGTTTTTTTCCCTATGGCGCAAATCGAAAAAGATGAATGTGATTTTTGCTCCCCATCACTTGACCCTACCAATTCTTCGGGTGAATATGAAAAATACACCTACGCAAGCGGAGCAATGACAATGGCGACACTTTTCGGATAATAATATACTCATTTGCGTACCTATGGTATGTTATTTGATATGTAATTAGGCGTAAACAATCAAAATTCATTATTATGGCAAAGAAAAAGACATACAGAGTAATCTGCAAGACAGATTTATATCATGCTAATTATTTTCCGGGGTTCAACAAGTACACCGGAATTAAAGTCCACGAAACGGGATTGTCCCTCAAAGAAGCACAAAAAGCTTTGTTGGGGCTTCTCAACATTTTGTTGGAGGGCAAAGGGTATTGCACCGTGAAAAGGTGGGGATCAACACCGGATGAGGATATAAGTTTGGGTTCTTATTCTGACGGAACTCGTTCGTTCGCCTATGACATATTAAATTATCTAATTGAGGAGGAAACTGACGATGAGAAGTAGTATTTACAAAACAATATATGCGCAAGAGCGCAATGGGGAACCATTCATCATTGAGGTGGAGGTGGTTGAGGATAATTGGGATTTCCAAAAATCATGTTATCAGCAATATGAGTTGAACGCATGGGGAAAGAAAATCAACGGAGAAAAGAAACTGATTCTTTCAAAATCAGCCAATCAGCCGTTTTCTCTTGAATCGAATCCGGTTAACAACTTCATCAAAGACATCGAACAGGTTGCTAATAAAAAGCATTACAAGATTCTTACAAAAAGGGAATACAAATTGGTTTACAAAGCTTATTATTATGACTAAAAAAAGATAAGAAAGAGAATATCTTTTAGGCGTTCGAAGAAAGAAATAATATACTCATTTGCGTACCTATTTGAATAACTTGGCACTATCTTTGCTTATTATTTGGATAGAATGGTTAACAATCAAAAAAATTTAAGAATATGTATCAAAGACAATTCAATTACAGAGAGACAACACAAGTGATTCTTGCCGACATCTTCAATACCCTCAAAGACAAAGGGTATAACACTAACAAACCAATCCGGATTCCGGATGAAATGGAGGATATATCTGTTGGTGTCCGTGCGTTCGATAAATATCTTGACGTTGACTATATCCTCAATATGGTGGTTACAGAAATCCAATCGAGTATTGATGCCTTGGAAATTATAGGGTTTAGTCATGACAGTGATGAGGATTGTGACTTCCTTGGTGACGAACTTGACATTGATTCGCTTTCAAACATTCTTTATTATGTTGAGGATATGCCGGAAGCAAAGGACGCAACCTATAATGAGGAGGAGGAATAAACGATGAAGACAACATTATCAGAGCAGAAAATTTTCACCGTTGTTTGGGAATCAAACGTTGACGGGGAATTTTTGGTGGCGGTTTATCCTTGCGACAGCCTTGAAGTGGCTAAAGCAAAAATCAATGAACTCAAGGAAGATGTGCTTTCCAATGGTCATTTCGCAAATGATGATTTAGAGGAAGACTGCATTATCGAAGAGTGCAATGATGAGCATTATTTCATCAAGGATCAAACTGATGACTATTACGAGGATATCTATATCAAAGAATCCAATCTTTTCGTTAAATCAGAATAGTTTGGCATCATTATTGATAGATATCCGGATAATATGGTTAACAATCAAAAAAAATTTAAGTTATGGAGATTAAACTCAAAGGCAAAACAATCAGTGGTGTGGCAATTGATAATGCGTTGTCCATTTTAAGAGATTATAGCATTGATGAACCAGAGATAGTTCTTGAAGCAATCGGCTATACGCTGATTGATACCAATCTGTTTAATGATTATCTTGAAATTGAAGTCAAGCCGGAATCTGATACTATCACTAATGGCAACGTAAAAAGAGCGGAAGCCGTATTGTTTGACAATATGGATAATGCCAACGAAACCGATGTGAAAGACATACTCCAGCGCATAGGCAAATGCTTGCTTAATGTCAATCTTTATCCTAATAGGGACGGCAGTCTATATCAAGTGATATCTTACTATCCAAGTAAGGACTTAATATATGTCAAGGACTATTATGACTATGACAAAGCAAGGAAAGAATACGATGACGTAATCGGGGATTTCCATGCGATATACGGCTTGAACCATAAGGAGATTGAGGTATCTAATCTCTGTGGAAAACTTGTCAGATACTTTAATATGCAGGTTGATGGCTATACCGGAAACGCATACACCTCAATCCAAAGAGTCTTCAAGGAGGAGTTTGACTAATCATTTTGCCGGAATGGTTTACTATCCGGCAATTTTTTTTCACATTTATGTCAAAATTCTTTTGATTATGGTATAGTCTTTGATATTATTTCGGTTATAAAGTTTAACTATCAATTTTTTTTAGAGTTATGATTTACGGATTTAAGAAAGGTTGCTACAACAAAGGATTGCTTGACGCAATGACTTGGAAACAAAGGTTCGCATTGGCGGAGCAGGACGAGAAATCGGGTAAGGCTTGTATTTTCAGTGTGATTCATCATGACGATATACCCGACAACAAGGCATCACTATTTTGGCTCTATGACACAATGGAAGACCAAGAAAGGATAGACTACAAACCGGTTGATGAACCTCAAAAGGTATTCGTGTTGGTATATTCCTCATATGGTTCAGAGGGACTTTATACAGAGACAAAGGTATTTGATTCTTTGGAGAAAGCAATCGCTGAAAAGGAAGTCTATATCAAAAGTGAGCTATCCGAGGGCAACCACTTCGGAACATTGTTCGAGGACGTTTGCGATAATGACTTTGAAAGATTCCAAAAAGATTATGTGGGAAAAATGACTGATAGGTCATATCACATGGCTGATTTCCGTGATGATGAATATTGGGTCAATCTTGACATCTACGAACAAATTATAATATAAACAACGCAAGGGTACTCCTTGAATACCTTTGCAACTAAAAGCAAAGAAGTTATGAAAAGAGCAATGTTAGTGACATTTGAGTTAACGACAAGGGTTATTGTCGATGCCGATTTTGATAAAGCAATGAATGCGAACCTTGAGTGGGAAGTGGCAAAGATTGCCGCCGATAAAATCAAGGCTAATCCGGACGGCTATATCAATGCGGAGAACTTGACGGATATTTCCACTGATTTGGAAGACCCATACGACCCGGATTATGACAAGGTTGATCTGCATATACCATCAACACAAGAGTTGATTGACTTTATCAAGACTAATCCAAAATGTATCATCAACTCTGTGAATGGTGTTGAAATCAGTTTCCCAACAGAAGAATTTTCAATGGATGATGCGATTGAATTAAATAAAAACACTTGGATTGATTCAATTGCAATAATAAATGGCAAGTGCGTCAAGGTTCATTATGATGACCCGGCTCTTGAAAACATCGGATTATCATCTGTGGATTGGAATGACATCGCCACGGAAGTCAAACTAAAAATATTGAAAGCAATCGGTTATCATGAGAACTAAAGACAAAGTAATAGCCTTGATATACGGCAACAATCATGCCTTGCAAGTCTACGAGACTCTTTATGGAAAGAGGGTCGAACTCTATGACGCAACCCAAGAGAATGATTGGAAGCATAGGAAATTTCTTATCACCAAAAAGAAATATGCCAAGAATGAGGATGGCTCATCCTTGCCGAAAATCATAAAGGAATTCAGCCCCTATTATGGGGAGAAACCGCAAATTAAATTATATTGAGCATTATAATATACTCGTTTGCGTACCTATCTGAATTGTTTGGCACAATATTTGAATAATATTCGGATGGTGAAAATTTAGCAATCAAAATTTTAATGTTATGGAAAAGATAGATTCACTCAAGGCAGACTACAAGCATTTGGCTGACAAAATAAGGAATTTCCTTATCGGCAGGGCCAAGGAATCAGACAATGGCGAGATTTCACTCCCCAAAACCGTCAAGATTCCTATAATGTCAAACCAACTGAAACTCCGCAAGACAAAAGACGGAATCAAAGAGATACCATTCCAAACGATAGAAATGGTAAACATCACAAGCATTGCTTTGTGCCTTTCATCTGTCGGGGATGATGATTCCTATGATGTGGATGAAATCCTTTTCTGCGATGAATTCGGACATGAATATGGGGAGGAGGATATCTATGGTGGAATCATTGGAGCCTTTTCATGCCTTGTCTTGGCATAACCGGAACATATAAAAAAATGGGAGGAACAACGATGACACTATACGAAGAAAAATATTACAATGATATCGCCAACATCAAAAATTCCCTAAACCGGATTGCCGATGCCTTGGAAATGCAGAACAAAATCAATGCAGCCACACCTATCTTGAAAGAATTGATGTCAAGATATCCTGACGAGGATATTCTGCATACTGACAATATCACAATGTCCGGATTGGCATCTGTCGCTGAAAAATATTCAAAAGAATTGATTGATATTCTGAAGAAGTAATGGAATTGACTAAAATAGACAAATACGTATCGAAGTTTGCCGACAAGGTTGATTATTCCTCAACAACCAATAGCAGATATTATTATGTATGTAATCATTGTCTAAGGATATCTGATCATGGATCATTCAAACCGGGATGCGATTGGAGCATCATTTTTGACCAACGTAATCCAAATAATTTCATACTAATGGGAGGTAAAACGACATCATTGACGGTTCTGAAATATGAGGAAATCAAATCATTCGTTAAGTCATGGGTGCTGATGTCACAAACAACCCCGGCTAAAATGAAGGATGACAATAATAAAATATTGGAAAAAATCAATTTGAACTTGGAGGAAATCAGAAGCATTATAAGCACCGAGCCGAAATCTGCTGACGATCTCGTGGATGTGTCAAAACTTACCATAGGCAAGGCATCCCAAGCCATTGAAATGAACGAATTCACCCGAGGTCAAAGAACCACGATTCTGTCATTCCTTAGGCAAAATAAAGGAAAACGGTTCAAATAATCTTTATTTGCTTTTCTCAAAAATTTTTCATAAATTTGTCAAACAATCAAAAAATTTAAGAATATGGAAACAAGAAGACTTTTCTGCCGTCTTGACGGCTTCATCGAGGGTTCGGAGAAAGAACTCCAAAAGTTCCTCAACGGGGGCACCAACGCCAATGTCAAATTCATCGCCACAAAGGAAGGGTACATTCCAGCTGATTCCATTGAGGAATTCTTCAACGAATCAGAAGGAAAGGATAATGACTGGTGGGCTAATGATGTCGATTTCTCAGTCAACGGCACGGAATATACTATCTAACCACTAAACCGGTTCATCATGGGCAAAACGAAAAAAGAACTCCTTATCAAGGAAGCAAAGGGAAAACTCCAATACATTCCCAATTCAAGGGTTGAGTTTGAAAAAAATAACAATCAAGTCGTATTATATCTTTGGGAAGAAAGGAAGAAGCATACACTATTGTCCTTAGAATGGATTAAGCATGGGGATGTTGATTATCTCCGGCTGGAATCCACCAACGAGACAATGCCGCCTGACAACGATGGTGTCGATACGGACGATCTCTCCAATTTTGATACCGATGAGGTTGAAAAGATTCTCCGTATGGCTAAACTTATTTGATCCGGATTAACCAATATACTCATTTGCGTACCTTATGAATAAGATTGACAGAACATTTCTAAAGATATCAGGGGTTTTGATTATCTTGGCTGTGGTTTTTTTGGGCATAATGCTGTTGTTGACATACGAAAATCTCGATTTCGTCGTAATTGCCAACATTGTCAGCGCTATGATTTTGTTGACTTTTGCTTGCTCATTCGTTCTTGGAATCGCTTCTGACGATAACAAATGTTAAAGACCAATCCGGTTTATCATACGATGCACCCTATATTACCCATAATTTTCTTTGTGGTGGCGATTCTCCACAATTGTATGCACTGTATATCAGAACATAGGCAAAACTTGGAATAAAAACGTTTTAGTTATTATGGAAATTAACTTTAACAACTCCACGGAGTATAAATCACAACAGACACTGGTCAACATCCTTGAGGGGCATAACTTCTACTTCGAACCCATCAATGAATATGACAATAATATGTTCTATCTTATTGTCCAATATTCAGTAAAAAAGAGAGGGGCGAATTTCCTCAACAAAATCTTCGGTTGGGTGCATTGGGTTGAAGAGGATAAGATCTTTGAAAGAAGACTGTCTTATCTCACATGGGACAATGAAGGTTTTGAAATACTGAAACCCTGCGTTTACACAAGACAGGACATCATCAATATCCTATCAGATACAAACAGATTATACATCGGTTCCGCAACCCTATAACCGCGTTTGCGTACCTTATTTTTCAACAAACCGTCAAAACTTATATAAACATGGCATCATCGACCAAACATGAACTGGTGGAGATTGGACAATTCACAATCAAAAGAGTAACCTATACGGTACGGACATTCTCCGGGTTCAAGTATCCTCATTTTTCCATCAACAGCACCGAATTCTACTCCACCCTCCTGAGGATCGACAAACCGGAACATTGGATAAACAATTGGTACAACAACCATCCAAATCCACTTAACTCGAACCTTGTCCAGCACCTGTCCGCTTTCCTCAATGCAAAGTCTTCGCAGAATCCCTCTGTCTCCAATTGGCAATACCTCATTACCTCATGGAACCGCTTGAACCCAGATTACAAGGTCAAGGTCTCCGCCAAAATCCCCGATTACTCAAAGGCTGTTTACGATGCCAATAAGATAGCCAGGTGGAACGCGACCATTGAGGCTTCCAGAAACAAACAGTATGAGGAGTATGAAAAAACACTTCCGAAATGGGAGTATGTGGCATTTAACGAAATTGGGTCTGGTGACAATATGGAAACTTCCGTGAACAGCTGGGCCAGGAAAGGATACCGTTTTTGCGGAGCCGTGCAGGGTAATGACTGTACTCTCGCCGTGGTGTTCATGGAAAGACCGCGTTTGGAACTATCTTTACCAGACGAACCGGATGATGAAAATTTTTAGAAATAAAGGGCATGACTCAAAAAAGAATACTATTTTTGTAACATATTAACAATTTTTATCTCAAAAGCCTCTGTTGCCCCTCAAATTTGCGTATGCATCGTGCCATAGTTTTCTTTGCAATGGAGGCTTTTTGACTTTATCACTGCAAGCGACCACTCCTTTTGGCGTACAGTAACTCACAAGTTTAAAACTCTTTGACAGTTGCATATACGCATTCGCGTACCTATTTTTGCCTTTTGGTCGATTAATCACTATATCGTTCTTATTAACCACTTTCATTTTTGATACGCCTTTAGGAAAAAATTCTCGGGGATTTTTCAAAAAACTTTAAATTTTGATGAGAAAAACAATGATTTATTACATTGTCAAAAAGTCGAAAAAAGAAATAGTTAAAAAATAAGCCAAAAAAACATCTGTATTTTTTTGATAATCTGGATAAAAGCACTATCTTTGTACATAGAAAAAAAGATATATTTAATATGTGTGAAGAAAAACAAACAGTCAAACTGGCACTTGAGGATTCCTATGGCAATAAATCCACTATAGAGTACTCCGATACTGATATATTCGCCAGTGATATTGTAAACATGTTCTACAGTGCCATGCTTGGGCTCACCCATCAGGAATCCAGTATTCTTGACGCCATGCTGGATTTCGCCGCCAATAAGCGTAACACCCAGTATGTGGAAATTAAACCAGACAATCTTGATGCTAATCCGGATGAACAATATGATTGTATTGATCATTGTATTGACCCTCATTTTAGAAAATCTATTGTTATTAATTCAGACCCCATTCCCACCCAAACGTATTATTCGGTAACCGATGATACATTTTGCCCTCCCTCAATAAAACAATAAGAAAATAATAAAACAAAATTATGGAACCAAAAATACTATTAATAATCATTGGCTTATTATGCTTTTGTACTGCAATCATCTTCATGGTTAGAACCAATTCCTTGTCTGAAAATTATGATATTTATTCCGGATCAAACAGAAGACAAATACAAAATTCCAAAATGTTGTCTGTGGGATTCCTTGTAATTGGTCTTATCCTTGAATTAATTGTAATCTGGTTATAACCCCCAAAAAAAACATATTAGGCAATGAGTAAAAATAAAACTGTAGAAACGCTTTCATTTGACACCATAATGTCAGATATTTTCTATTGCATCAAAGTGATAACAGGAAAAAACAAATTACCCGAATCAATAGTTTACACTTGGGGTGATGACGTTAAACATTCGGAAATCAGTCAAGAAGTCCTAAATAAACTGGATGTTATCCTGTTTCTGAAACCGGAACAAAATAATATAATACTTTATAAAAGATTGAACTATCTTATCACCCTCGCTATAGCAAAGAAGTTGGAGCCCAACGTTCTTGATGCTTATATCAAAAACTATGTTACCTTTGAATATCTGGAGGAACTACTTCCATCGATGGTCGATTCCGATATGATTGATATTGATTACAAGGAACTTGTCCTTGATTATGACTCAATCAAAGTTCTTCCGGATAATGATGAACTCGAAAACCATAAAGATGATTACCAATCTGAAGGCAAGGTTGACTTCTTCCTCCTTGGGTTGAATTACATCAATCATCTATATGATCCGAAAAACAATAAGTATAATTCGGAAGCAGTATTGAATGTGCTTTTCGACTTGTTTGATGAAGTACTTCTTCGCGCCGCTGAAAACGGAGAAGTCAACTTGACCTTCAAGAAGGATATGATTTTTCGTTATTATATCCACTCCGATGATGATAATATCCATATTATGTTTAATGTGGATATGATTTCAAAAAATGTCACAGTCCTTAATCCGGCTACGAAAGAGCCTATGACTATAAACATCTATAAGCCTTGGTGGCGACTTGATTCACCTGTTGATGATGATAGTAATTCCCTTGAAATTCAAAAAAACAAAAGAGATTCAAATGCCAATCCGGACTCCTTTGAGTCCATCGCACTGTCACAAATCGAACTCTACAAGAAAAAGAATTCAGACTACGGTTCAGCCACCGACAAACTCTTCCAGAAACATGGTTTTAAATATTACCAGATAATGCTGGAACAAAAAATGCAAAGAATTGATTCCCTGACAAAAAAGGATAACCAACATAATTTCGAATCACTGGAGGATACACTCCTCGACCTCTCTAATTATGCTATCCTCGCGGTTGAATCCCTCAGAAAACAAAAAAAACAAAATGATTAAGAAAAATTATAAACGTACCTCCAGACATCTCTCCGAGGAAACCAAGGATAAGATCAGAAAAGCCATGACTGGTATTAAAAAATCTGATAGGCATAAAAAAAATATCTCCAATTCAATGAAAACTTATTGGAATAATCCGGATAACTTTCCCGATGACTTCTGACTAAGTACGCATCTGCGTACCTATTTCGCCAAAATGTCTTTCTTTCTATATACATAATTATTAATTTTTGAT
>ERZ1034969.608-NODE-608-length-19856-cov-8.937983_pt1 | contig 19856 bp, 14 predicted proteins | sample MGYA00520624_ERZ1034969 | MGnify/ENA primary metagenome ERZ1034969 (study PRJEB33766, sample SAMN09781776) | gut metagenome | biome: gut microbiome | host: Homo sapiens | place: Madagascar | study: EMG produced TPA metagenomics assembly of the PRJNA485056 data set...
GCAGAATCTCCTTCATGGCCTCGCGGGACTGCTCGTTGATGACCTTCGGGCCGGCGTAGTACTCGCCGTACTCGGCGGTGTTGGAGATGGAGTAGTTCATGAAGTGGATGCCGGACTCGTACATGAGGTCGACGATCATCTTCATCTCATGGTAGCACTCGAAGTAAGCCAGCTCGGGCGGGTAACCGGCATCGGTCAGGGTCTCGAAACCGGCCTTGACCAGCTCCACCAGACCGCCGCACAGGACTGCCTGCTCGCCGAAGAGGTCTTCCTCGGTCTCCTGGGCGAACGTGGCCTTGATGATGCCGGAACGGGCACCGCCGACGCCCCAGCAGTAGGACATGATGATGTCCCAAGCGTCACCGGTGGCGTCCTGGTACACGCAGGCCAGATCCGGCACGCCGGAGCCCTCGGTGTACTGACGACGGACGATATGGCCCGGGCCCTTCGGGGCGCACATGACGACGTTGACATCCTCGGGAGCCTTGATGTAGCCGTAGTGGATGTTGAAGCCGTGGGCGAAGGCCAGAGTGTTGCCGGCCTTCAGGTGAGAGGCGATGTGCTGCTCGTAGACCTCAGGCTGCAGCTCGTCGGGAACGAGGATCATGACGACGTCGCCTTCCTCGGCGGCCTGGTCCATGGTGGTGACCTTCAGGCCGGCCTCTTCGGCCTTAGCCCAGCTCTTGGAACCCTCGCGCAGGCCGACGCGCACGTCGACGCCGGAGTCCATGAGGTTCAAGGCATGGGCATGGCCCTGGGAGCCGTAACCGATGATGGCGACCTTCTTGCCCTGGATGATCTTCGGATCGACGTCGTTTTCGTAGTAGATCGTAACAGCCATGGTGGTAATTCCTTTCTTCTTGGCTGATGTACCTGGAAGTATAGCGTGTGCGAAATCGTTTCGGCATATTGCCGGCAGCGGCGAAACGCGTACGCCGCATGCCGCGCCCATGCCGATCACGGCATTGCCCACATGCGCAGCCTGCGCTGCCACAGCGTATTGCGAGAAGCCATAGCGCCTACGACTCCTTGGAGGCACGCGACATGGCGATCTTGCCGGTGCGCGTGATCTCTTTGATGCCGTATGCGCGGAACAGGTCCTCCATGCCCTTGAGCTTCGACTCGTCGCCCGTGGCCTCGATGGTGAGGCTGGAGCGGCCGACGTCGACGATCTTGGCGCGGAACACGTTGGCGATCTCGATGATCTCGTTGCGGCGGTCGGGCGCGGCGTTGACCTTGAACAGCACCAACTCGCGCTCGATGGCCGACGTGTCGGTGAGGTCGGTGATCTTGAACACGCTCACCAGCTTGTTGAGCTGCTTGGTAAGCTGCTCGTACGCCAGCTCGTCGGCCTTCACGATGATGGTGATGCGCGACATGGTGGGGTCCTCGGTGGGACCGACCGACAGCGAATCGATGTTAAAACCGCGGCGCGAGACCATGCCCGTGACGCGAGAGAGCACGCCGGGCTTGTTCTCAACCAAAACGGACAGGATGTGCTTCATCGGGACTCCCCTTCCACGTCCGCGGCATCGGGCTGCTCGCCCTCGCGCGGTCCTTTGTCTTCGGGATCGCTTTCCCATCGGCCGCCGAACTGCGCATCGATCTTGGCGCAGGGGCTTTTCTCCGGCTCGGGCGCAGGCGCCGGCTGGCCGGGCACGTCGGTACGCACGGCGCCAACGGCAACATCGATGGCGCCGAGCACGTCGGACATGGCCGCGCCGGGGGCCACCATCGGGAACACGTTCTGGTCATCGGGGATGGCCACGTCGAGCAGGAAGGGGCCGTCGCAGGCGAGCATCTCGTCAAGCGCAGCATCGACCTCCTCGGGGGCGGTGATGCGGCGGGACTTCCAGCTGTACGCATCGGCCAGCTTGCAGAAGTCGGGGTTGGCCGACAGCTCCGTAAAGCTGTAGCGCTCGTTATAGAACAGCTTCTGCCACTGATGCACCATGCCGAGCGCGCGGTTATCAAGGATGAGCACCTTCACCGGAACGCCGTTGATGGCCGCCGTGGCCATCTCCTGGGAGTTCATCTGGAACGAACCGTCGCCGGCAACGCAGACCACCTGGTCGTTCGGGCAGCCGAACGCTGCGCCGATGGCCGCCGGGAAGCCGAATCCCATGGTGCCCAGGCCGCCGGAGGAGATGAACGTGCGCGGCTTCTCGCGGTCGATGAACTGCGCAGCCCACATCTGATGCTGGCCGACCTCGGTCACCACGATGGAATGCTCGGGGTCGAGCTTGCGCGAGAGCTTCTGCATGACCGTCTCGGGCACGATGCGGCCGGGATCTTCCACCAGGTCGGAGTGGTAGAACGGGTAACGACGGCGCCACTCGGCGATCTGCTCGAGCCAGGGGCCCGTGATGGGCTTGGCGCCGGCCTTGGCAACCGCCTCGTTGATGCCGGCGAGCACGCCGCGAAGGTCGCCGACGATGGGGATCTGCACCTTGCGGATCTTGCCGATCTCCGCCGGGTCGATGTCGATATGGATGACTTCGGCATGCGGGGCGAACTCGGAGAGCTTACCGGTCACGCGGTCGGAGAAGCGCGCGCCGCACGCGATGATCAGGTCGGACTCGGTCATGGCAAGGTTTGCGTACTTCGAGCCGTGCATGCCCACCGGACCGATGTTGAGCGGATTGGAAGCGGGAAACGCTCCCTTGCCCATAAGCGTGGTGACCACGGGCAGTTGCAGCGCGTTCGCCAGCTCGACCAGCTCATCGGCGGCACCGGAGCTGATGACGCCGCCGCCAACGTAGAGCACGGGGCGCTCGGCGCGCTGGATGCGCTGGACCGCCGCGCGGATCTGCTTGGCGTTGCCGCGATAGGTGGGGCGATACGAGGGCAGGTTAACCTTATCGGGATAGTTGAACACCATCTTCTCCGACAGGATATCGGAGGGGATATCGATCAGCACCGGGCCGGGACGGCCGGATGCGGCGATATGAAACGCCTCGCGGAAGGTGGAGGTCAGCTCATCGGTGGATTGCAGCAAGAAGGAGTGCTTGACCACGGGCATGGTGATGCCGACGATGTCGGACTCCTGGAAGCTGTCGGTGCCGATGACGCCGCGAGGGACCTGGCCGGTGATGACCACGAGCGGCACGCTGTCCATATAAGCGGTTGCGATGCCGGTGACCGTGTTGGTGGCGCCGGGGCCGGAGGTGACGATGACCACGCCGACGTTGCCCGTGGCGCGCGCATAGCCGTCGGCCTCGTGCACCGCACCCTGCTCATGGCGGGAGAGCACATGATGCAGCTGCTTGCTGTCGTAGAGCGCGTCGTAGATCTTGATGGCCTGGCCGCCCGGATAGCCGAACACCAGGTCGACGCCCTCGGCCTCGAGCGAGGCGACCACGGCCTGCGCGCCGATCATCTCTTCGCCCTGTTTGGGGCTTTTGCTGCCCAGACCGCGGGGCTGGCCTGCGGTGGACGCGTGCTTATCGTGCTTGCGTTCGCTCATGACACATACGCTCCCTTGTCTGCGGAGGAAACCAGCTTGGCATACTTGGCCAGCACGCCGTGGTTATGCTTGGGCGCCGGCGCGACGAAGGCCGCACGGCGGGCGGCCAGCTCGTCATCGTCGACGTGCAGCGTGATGGCGCCGCCCTCGATGTCGACGGTGATCTGGTCGCCGTCCTGAATCAGCGCGATCGGGCCGCCGGCTGCGGCCTCGGGGCTGATGTGGCCGACGCACGGGCCCTTGGAGGCGCCGGAGAAGCGACCGTCGGTGAGCAGGGCCACCGACTTGGAAAGGCCCATGCCCACGATGGCGCTGGTGGGCGTGAGCATCTCGCGCATGCCCGGGCCGCCGGCGGGACCTTCATAGCGGATGACCACCACGTCGCCGGGGTTGATCTTACCGGCGAAGATGGCCTCGCATGCCTGCTCCTCGGAGTCGAAGCAGCGGGCAGGGCCGGTATGCGTGAGCATGGACGGGTCGACCGCCGACTTCTTCACGATGCCGCCGTTGGGGGCTACGTTGCCGTGGAGCACGCGCAGGGCGCCCACTTTGGAGAAGGGGTTGTCGTGCGTGCGGCACACCTCGCCGTCAGCGGGCTTGGTGCAGTTAGCCAGGTACTCGTCCATGGTGCCCATGACCGTGAGCGCGCTGCGGTCGAGCAGGCCGGCTTCGCCCAGCTCGTGCATGACCACCGGCACGCCGCCGACGGCATACAGGTCGATGAGCGGACGCGGGCCGGAAGGCTGCAGCTTCACCAGGTGCGGGGTGCGCGCGCTTGCGGCGTCCCAATCGTCCATGGTGATGGGATGGCCCGCCTCCTGCGCGATGGCGGTGAGGTGCAGCACCGTGTTCGTGGAACCGCCGAAGGCCATATCGCATTCCATGGCGTTATGGATGGCGGCCTCGGTGATGATGTCCTTGATGCAGATGCCCTTCTCCAGAAGCTCCATGACCTTCATGCCGGCATGCTTGGCAAGACGCAGGCGCTCAGAATACACGGCGGGGATGGTGCCGTTGCCGGGAAGCGCGATGCCCAAGGCCTCGCACAGGCAGTTCATGGAGTTGGCGGTGAACATGCCGGAGCAGGAACCGCAGGTGGGGCACGCGGTGTCCTCGAAGTACTTGAGTTCCTCTTCGGTCATGGTGCCCGCCGCAACCTGGCCGGCGCCGTCGAAGAGCGTGTTCAGGTCGGTGGTGGCGCCCTGCGAGCAACCGGGCTGATGACCGGGAAGCATGGGGCCGCCGGAGACGAACACCGTGGGGATGTTCACGCGCAGCGCGCCAAGCAGCATGCCGGGGACGATCTTGTCGCAGTTGGGGATGCACACGGCGGCGTCGAAGGCATGGCCCTGGACGGCGCACTCGAAGCTGTCGGCGATGGCCTCGCGCGACACGAGCGAGTAGTGCATGCCGTCATGGTTCATGGCGATGCCGTCGCACACGCCGATGGTGGAGATCTCGAACGGCACACCGCCGGCCATATAGATGCCGGCCTTCACGGCTTCGCAGATCTTGTCGAGGTTGTTGTGACCGGGGATGATGTCGTTGCGGGAGTTGAACACCGCGACAAGCGGGCGCTTCAGCTCCTCGTCGGTCAGGCCGTCGGCCTTGAGCAGGCTGCGGTGAGGGGCGCGCGGAATGCCGCATCTGACGGCGTCGCTGCGAAGTTGCATGCCAATCCTTCTTCCTTCTTCTGCCCTTTTGGGGCATAAAAAAATCCTGCTGCAAGCAACCTGCACCAGGACCTCAAAAGAGAAGGCATACACGTGAACGCATATGCGACGCATAACGGAGTCACCGGTTCAGATTACTTGCACCGGCCTTGCGCGAATGTTTCTCGCCTGGGGCCAAGCGTTCGTCGGAACTGCTCGGAGGGGTTTTCGAGCCCGCCCAACACCGGCTCGCAGCAACCGCCGGCTTTCTGGAAGATGGGTTCGTCTCTACTATCCTCGTCAACGCATTTCGTTTATGAACTTGTGGCCGTTAGTATAGCGCCGGGCGTGCGGATGGCAACAGTTTCTCACCGATTTTTTTCAAAATTGGTACGAAGAGGCGAAATTGACCGGATTGCGGTATGCCATACGTGCGAAGATGCAGGTAACAGGGACGGAATCGCCGCCCAAACCGCAACCCGTACAAGGAGGCTTCCCATGAACAACCTCGAGAACCTGGTACCCGCCGAAGGGTATCGCCATGTGAAGATGCACCCCGAGGCGCGAGTCGCCCTGAACGCCACCGTCATCGGCGACGTCGAATTGGCGCGCGACGCCACCGTGCTACCCGAGGCCGCAATCCGAGCCGATTACGGCGAACGAATCGTCATCGGCGAGGGCAGCGATGTGCAGGAGGGATGCAGCCTGCACGTCGACGCGGGTTTCCCGCTGACGGTGGGCCGCAACGTGATCATCGGCCACAACGCCACCGTGCACGGGTGCACCGTCGAGGACGGCGTGCTGATAGGCATGGGAGCCATCGTGATGAACGGCGTGCGCGTTGGCAAGGAGGCGCTCATCGGCGCCGGGGCGCTTGTGCCCGAAGGCCGCGAGGTGCCGCCTCGTGCCGTGATGGTGGGCGTTCCCGCAAAGCAAATCCGCACGCTCACCGACGAGGAGGTTGCCCAGAACGCCGCCGACGCGGCTTTGTACGTGGAGATCGGCAAGCAGATGGAGCGCGACGGCATCGTGGTCGCCGGAGCGAACATGCCGCGCAACATCCCTGCCATCGGCATCGAGTAAGCCTGCCTGCCACGCTCAACCCGTGAACAGGGGACGGAGGTGCGTTCACCAGAACGGAGCGTTCAGTCGGTTCTGCTGCACCCGAGGTCCGCACCCGCTTCCCGCGCAAAACGGGCTCGCCTTTGCGATTCGGCCGGCGAACGGGACGTGAACAGGGGACGGAGGTGCGTTCACGGGACGTGAACGCACCTCCGTCCCCTGTTCACGCGCGCATGCAATACGGTGACCGGTTTACACCGACTTGACGCCTGTGAGCACGCGAGACCTGCCAGCCAGGTCGTCGACGATGCGCACCTGTTGAAAACCCGCCTGTCGCGCCAACTCCGCCGCAGCCTCAAGGCAGGTCTCGTGCAATTCGAAGGCGAAACCGCCCCCGGGACGAAGCGCTGCCGCCGTCCACGGCAACAAGCGTCGAAGGATGTCGTTGCCGTCGGCACCGCCGTCCAGGGCGAGCGCGGGCTCGAAATCGGCCACTTCCCTGGGTATCTCGGCAAGCACCGACGTGGGAACGTAGGGCGGATTGGATACCACTAAATCGAGCCGGCCCATTGCGGCGGCGGGCACCGGCGAACCCAAATCTCCCTGTTCGATGCGTACGCGGTCGGAAAGCCCCAGCTCGGCGGCGTTATCCTTAGCAAGCGCAACCGCTTCGGGCGCGATGTCGGTTGCGATGACGCGCGTATCAGGACGCTCATAGGCCACCGAGCACGCAATGCACCCGCTTCCCGTGCAGATATCGGCGACCAGCAAGGGTCGGGGCTTTGCGTCCGCAGGACCTTCGGGGCGATCGCCGCTTGCGCCGTCGTCCTGATCCCGTTGGGCACCCAAATAGTCGCTGATGGCCCGCTGAGAGCGCTTCAAAGCCTCCGAAGCGTCATCCGAGCCGTCCTGCGCAGCCTCAGCCGCCGCTGTCTCGACCGCGATGAGCGCATCCCCTTCCCAAGCGTCGATGGTGCTATCAAGCGCAACGCGCCGATGCGCCGCGGGCAGAAGCGAGAGAGCCTCGCTGACGAGCACCTCGGTTTCAGGGCGCGGGATGAGCACGCCCGGGCGCACCTTCACCTGAATGTGCCGGAAAGCCGCATACCCGGTGATGTATTGCAACGGCTCGCCCTTGCCGCGACGCGTGACGTAGCCGCGCAGGATATCGCGCTCCTCAAGCGACAAGGGGCGATCGAAGCTGACGTAAAGCTGGATGCGGGACATGTCGCACGCCTCCGACAGCAGCCACTCAGCCGAAAGGCGCGGATTCTCGTCGCCTTTGCGCTCAAGATAACCGACCGTCCAATCGAGCGCGGCCTTGATCGTCCACATATCGCCCATGTTCCGTTTCCTTCGCCTTCCATCGAGCCCACGCCCGCTCCGCCCGCAAACAAACGTCTGCGACGCGGAGCCATGTTCGTCAAGCCGATATAGAACCGGCCGACGCAAAACAACGCCGAAGGCGCGGCACCGTTGCTGCGGTGGCGCGCCTTCGGCGATCGACGCGCAAGGCGCGGTTGTCCACACCTTGCGCGATTCCCCTGATGGGATTTCCTGCCTACACGGCCTCTTCGAGCTTCTGAGCGCGATCGGCGGCCTGAAGCGCGGCGATGACATCGCCAAGGCCGTCGCCCTGCAGCACGCTGGTGTAGGTGGAGTTGAAACCGATGCGGTGATCGGTCACACGGTCCTGCGGGCCGTTGTAAGTGCGGATCTTCTCCGAACGGTCGCCCGAGCCGATCTGGGCCAGGCGCTTGGCGCCCTCGGCGGCTTGCTGCTCGGCGAGCATCTTCTCGTACAAGCGGGCGCGCAGAACGGCCATTGCGGCGATCTTGTTCTGCAGCTGGGACTTCTGGTCCTGGGACTGTACGACCAAACCCGACGGCAGGTGCGTGATGCGCACGGCGGAGTCGGTGGTGTTGACGCACTGGCCGCCCGGACCGCCGGCGCGGTACACGTCGATGCGCAGGTCGTTCTCGTTGATATCGACCTCGACCTCGTCGGCCTCGGGCAGCACCGCCACCGTGGCGGTGGAGGTGTGGATGCGACCCTGGGACTCGGTCTTGGGGACGCGCTGCACGCGGTGGACGCCGGACTCGAACTTCATGACCGAGTACACCTTGTCGCCCTTGACCTTGAACTGGACTTCCTTATAGCCGCCCGCATCGGAGGGGCTGACGTCCATGAGCTCGATCTTCCACTTGCGCGAGGAGCAGAAACGCTCGTACATCTTGAACAGGTCGCCCGCGAAGATGGCGGCCTCGTCACCGCCGGCCGCGGCGCGGATTTCCACGATGATGTCCTTCTCGTCGGCCGGGTCGGAGGGAATGAGCAGGAACTTGATGTCCTCTTCCAAGCTGGGGAGCTGCGCCTCGGCGGCGGAGATGGTCTCCTGGGCGAACTCCTTCATGTCGGGGTCGCCGAGCATCTCCTTGGCTTCGTCGATATCGGCGCAGGCCTGCAGGTACTCGCGGGACTTCGCCACCAGCTCGCCCTGGTCGGAGTATTCCTTGGCCAGCTTGTTGTATTCCTTCTGATCGGCAAGCACGGCGGGGTCGCTCATCTTGGCCTGCAGCTCCTCGTAGGCCTTGATGATCTTCTCCAGCTTGTCGCGCATTTCGCTATCTTGCATGGTCGGTGCATCCTTCGTCATATGTTGCCGGTGGCCGCAGGCACGCCCGCGGCATGGGCCCTGCGTGCGCGCTAGGCGCAAGCAGGGCCATTGTCGAACCGTAAAATCTTATCAGATTGCAACATAGTTTGCAGCCTGCTCCGCACAGACTGCACCATCGGAAACCGCCGTGACCACCTGACGAAGGGTTTTCGCCCGCACATCGCCCGCCGCGAACACGCCGGGGATGGAGGTTTCCCCTGTTTCGGAGGCCGCGATGTAACCGCCAGCGTCAAGGGGCAAGGCGCCTGCGAGGAACTCGGTGTTAGGCTGCGTGCCCACCGCTACGAACACGCCGTCGACGGGCACGGTTTCCAGGGCGCCGTCGCCGAGATGCTCCACCTGAGCGGAAACCAGCTTGCCCTCCTCGCCGTGCAAGGCGCGCACCTCGGTGCTCCACATGAAGGAGACGTTTTCAAGTTTCGCCAGCTGCTCGTGGTAAACGGGCGTTGCGCGCAGCTTGTCGCGACGATGCACGAGGATGACGCGCTCGGCCAGCCGCGAAAGGTAGATGGCATCGGCCACTGCGGTGTTGCCTCCGCCGACCACCATGACGGTCTTCCCGCGGAAGAAGCTGCCGTCGCAGGTGGCGCAATACGAAACACCATGCCCCGTGAGCTGCGCCTCGCCGGGCACGCCGAGCTTGCGCGGACGAGCGCCCGTGGCCACGATGACGCTTCGAGCGCTGCAGGACCCGTATGGCGTGCGCAGCTGCTTCACCGGCGATGCCAGGTCGAGCGAGGAGACCTCCTCGTTGATGATCTGCACGCCGAAGCGTTCGGCCTGCTCCTTCATGGACCATGCAAGCTCAAAGCCGCCGGCGCCTTCCGAAAACCCCGGGTAGTTCTCGATGCGCTCGGTTTGCGCGAGCTGCCCGCCGGGCGAGAGCTGCTCGAACACCGCAGTGCGCAAGCCCGCGCGCGCGGCGTACAAGCCCGCGGTCAAACCCGCCGGGCCTGCGCCGACGACGGCAACGTCGTAGGTTTCGCCGCCAGGCGCCTCTGACGCAACCGCACCGTCGGAAGCCTCTGACGCGACCGCGCCGCCGAACGCAGCGGAATCGCCAGGCACGACCGGGATGCCAGGTGCGACCAGGGCATCAGTCGCAACCGAGGCACCGGACGCGATCGGCAGACCGGATCCGCCCTGCATGTCGATCGATTTGCTGTTCATAGGTATCCCCCATATCCGCGGCCCGAAGCCGCGTTCGCTGTATGTCTTGCGCTCAGTATAGGGGCTCGAGCGGCCTTTCGCGATACTGTTACTAGGTCGGTACCATTTCTACAGACCGACAGCGGTACCACGCAATGGCGAAATCGCGCTGCGGCGGTTGCTGCGGAAACCCCGGCGCGGCGGGTCCTTCCCTTCTCTATTCCTTCTGCGCCTTATGGCGGCGATACAGCAGGGTGCCGGCGATGATGCACAACAGCATCTGCAGCACCGTAGGCGAGAACCAGATGCCGTCCACCTGGAACAGCAGGCCCATGATGAACACCACGACGCACACGATGATCGCCTCGGCGACGACAAGCGTGTTCGAAGAACGCGAATCGTCGACCGCGTAAAAATACGAGGTGGTGGTATGCGTGAAGCCGTAGAAGATGTAGCAGATGGAGAACACCGGCAGCGCGTACGCGATGACCGGCTTCACGATATCCGAGGCGCCGAACAGCAGCGGGATGGCGTTGCGAACCGCGAACATGATGCCAAGGCCCACGAAGCCGAACGCGATGGCCACCAGATAGTTGGTGTTGCGCAGCCTTCGCACGGCGTCGGCATCGCCGGCACCGCGATAAACGCTGATGAGAGGCTGGCTGCCGTCGCCAACGCTTTGGATCATGATCTGCACGAAGAAGGCCACATAGGCGATCACGGCATACGCAGCCAGCGCCGTCTCGCCGCCATAGTAGGACAGCGAGATATTGTTGACGACCGTTGACACCTCGGGAAGCAGCGTCAAACCGAACGGCGCCGCGCCGAGCTTGAGGATGTGCGCGCAAATGGAGCCGTCGGGTAGCAGATCGCGCAGCGGGACGCGGTTGTCCCGGTGCAGGAAGAACCCGAGCACGAACAGGAAGGCGACCGCTTGGGAAACCACCGTCGCCTCGGCGGCGCCGGCCGTTCCGCGGCCCCACACCATGACGAACAGGTAATCGAGCACCACGTTCACAAACCCGGCGAACACCTGCACGCACATTGCGAAGGCGACCATGCCCTTGTTGCGGACCAGCGGCGTGCAGCCCGTGACGAGCACCTGGAACGGCGCGCCGAGGGCGATGACCTTCAGGTAGCAAACCGCCTGCGAAAGCGTTTCGCCTTGGCCTCCCAGCACCCGGCACAACTGCTCGGCGAACAGGGAATACAGCACCAGAATGGGGATCGAGGCCACCACGAGCATGAACAAGGTGACGCCGACGATGCGCTGCGAGCGCTCCGTCTCGCCCTTGCCGCGGGCGATGGAGCTGATCACGCCGCCGCCCATGCCAAGGCCCGTTCCCGCCGCCAGGATAAGGCACACGAGCGGGTATGCCACGTTGACGCCCGCAAGCCCGGCGTCGCCGACGGCATGGCCGACGAAGACGCCGTCGATGACGCCGTAGATGCCCGCCATCGTGAACGTGAGCATGGTGGGCAGGATGTACTTCAGGTACTCGGGGACCATCGAGCGCGTGATCACGCGTTTCCTCCTGTCTTGGGACCCAGAACCGGCGAACCGGGAAAGGGCCGGGGTGCCTGGCGACAAGCACTGCCGCGCGAACCCCCCGCACGAAGGGCATGACGCGTACGGCAGATCTTCGCCGCTATCGTAAACGAAGGCGCCGTCCCATTCGGGGCGACGCCTTTCGCTTGATTTCCGGCGGAGATGATATCACAGGGTTATGGAGACCCTTTGGGCACGAGACTTGTTAGCCACGGCTTTCCATGTCACCAGTTCGGGTTGGAGGTGATGCGATCGGAACATTCGCGGCATGTCTGCAAGCGACGCGTCCGAATAAGGGCCCTACATGCCGAGCAGGCCCATGATGGCGGGCTTGGGCTGCACGCCCACCGCCTGGTTCACCAGCTTGCCGTCCTTGAACACCGCAAGCGTGGGCACGCTCATGACGCCGAAGCGCTGCGCCAGATCGGGACTGGCATCGATGTCGACCTTGACGACCTTGGCGCGGCCGGCGACCTCTGCGGCAACCTGGTCGAGCGTGGGGGCGAGCATCTTGCACGGCCCGCACCACGTTGCGAAGAAATCTACGAGCACGGGAACGTCGGCACCTTCCACTTCGGCGGCGAACTGGGCAGAAGAGATGATCTGGGACATGATGGACCTCCTTGGTCGATCCGGGGCCGGCGGACCAACCGGTCTGCCGCCCCACCTGTTTCATGCCCCGATTATAACCATCGCAACCGCCGAAGGAAGGGCTTCGACGCCTTCGTCACATATTTGTTACTGTTTTAGTGCCATTGCGATAGAAGGCGTTACGAAACGGTGACGCTGTGAAGGTATGGGGAGGTGCACGGGCGCTCGGGCTATACTTGAAGCGGAACACGAGAAAGGCCGCACCCATGAACGAAACGCTCCCCTCCGAACAACATAACGCCGCCGAACGCGCCGTCCCGCCACACCCCAAGCACGCAGCCGAAGCCGAGGACGCGAAGCAGGGAAACCCGCTCTTTTCCGAAGAGCGCCGCACGCCCGAATGCGCCAGCTCGGCAAAGCCCGAAAGCGCATCCGACGCCGAGGACGCACGCCAAGCGAACCCGGCCTCTTCCCCTTTCGCCTCGAAACCTGCTTGGGAAGGAAAGGAAGCCGTGCCCGTCAACCTGGTGCTCGAAGGCGGCGCCATGCGCGGCCAGTTCACCGCCGGCGTGCTCGATTACTTCTTGGAGCACGGCCTGTTCTGCGATCAGGTGATCGGCGTGTCGGCGGGTGCGCTGAACGGCTACTGCTACGTATCGGGCGAAATCGGGCGAACATGCTTCCTTAACATGAAGTACTGCAACGACCCGCGCTACCTTTCCATGAAAAGCTTCGTGCATACCGGCAACGCCTGCGGAAGGGAGTTCGCCTTCCACGAGGTGCCGGAAAAGCTCGATCCATTCGACTTCCGGGCGTTCACAAACAGCCCCATCGCGCTGACGGCCGTATCGAGCGACCTTGAACTCGGCGAGGCCGACTACCATGCCATACGCGACCTTGGCCGTGATGCCGACCTTCCCTACTTGATCGCATCGTCATCGATGCCCCTGGTCAGCCAGATCGTCGAGGTGGATGGCAAGAAGCTGCTCGACGGCGGCACCTGCGACAGCGTCCCGATCATGCACAGCCTGCTGACGGGGCGAAAGAAGCACATCGTGGTGCTCACGCAAGACGCAACCTACGAAAAAGGCCCCAACAAGCTGATGCCAGTGCTCTCGCAGATGTACGCCGACTTCCCGTACTATCTCGAGCGCCTACGCTATCGCCATATCGAGTACAACCGCACCTACCGCCAGGTGGCGCGCATGCACGAGGCGGGCGAGGTGTTCGCCATACAGCCCCAGCGCCCCGTTGAGGTGCACAGCATGGAACACGACCAGAACAAGTTGCTCGACCTGTACGCGCAAGGGTACGCCGAGGCAGCGCGCACCTGGAACGACCTGCAGGAATACCTGGCGAAATAGACGCCCGGCGCTTCACACCCCTTCAAAGGAAGCAACATGCCAACCGATTTCATCTCGCTTTTCACCGCGTGCCTGATCGCCGCATGCGCGCCCATCGTCGCGCGCGTCATCCCGCGCGGGCTTGTCCCGGAAACCGTCATCTTGCTGTTGGCGGGCGCCTTGCTCGGCCCGCATATGGCCGGACTGATCGAGCTGACCGACTCCATGAACATGATCTCCGAGCTTGGCTTGGCGTTCCTGTTCCTGCTGGCAGGCTACGAGATCGATCCCAAGAGCCTATCGGGCTCGCAAGGCAAGAAGGGCCTTGCCACCTGGGCCGTATCCATGGTGCTTGCGTGCACGGCGGTATGCCTCTCCCCTAAATTTTCCCTGAGCCACATCGATGGGCTTGCCGTCGCCATCGCCCTGACCACCACGGCGCTCGGCACGCTCATGCCCATCCTGAAGGAACGCAAGCTGGAAGGCACGCAGGTCGGAAACAGCATCCTGGCGTTCGGCACCTGGGGCGAGCTATGCCCGGTGCTTGCCATGGCGCTGCTGCTCTCCGCGCGCAAAACCTGGCAAACCCTGCTGATCTTGGCATTGTTCGGCGCGTTATGCGTGCTGATGGCCGTGGTGCCATCGAAGGCACGCAAGGCGGGCCACGGCGTGTACGGGTTTTTGCACCGTAGGCGCAACTCGACGTCGCAGACGTTCGTCCGTGTGACGGTGGTGCTGCTCATCGGCCTGGTCACCGTTTCGGCGGTATTCGACCTGGACATCGTGCTCGGCGCGTTCGCCGCCGGCTTCGTGCTGCGCTACATCATCCCCGAAGGCGACCATGAGCTGGAATCGAAGCTCGACGCCATCGGCTACGGCTTCCTTACACCCGTCTTCTTCGTGGTGTCCGGCGCGAAGATCGATCTGGCGGGCGTAGGCGCGCAACCGGGGCTTTTAATCACGTTCATCTGCGCGCTGCTGCTCGTGCGCGCCGTGCCCATCGTGGTCGCGCTATCTTTGGGCAGCGACGGGAAAACGCTGTCCATGCACAACCGCATCACCGTGGCGCTGTACTGCACCACGGCCCTGCCCATCATCGTCGCCGTGACCAGTCTTGCCGTGAAATCCGGTGCCATGGCCCAAGACACCGCCGGCGTGCTGGTGGCCGCCGGCGCCATCACCGTGTTCCTCATGCCGCTTCTGGCATCGCTCACCTACCGCGTGGTGGACGCAAAACCCATCGAAGCCGTGCACGAGATCGTCGAGAACCCCCAGGATATCCGCTCCATTCTGCATGAGCACTTGGAGCTGGAGCGCATGATGGCACGCCAGGAGATAGCCGCGCGCATGGCCGCGAAGGCGCGCCGGGACGCAGGCGAGGAGGCAGCTTGGGAAGACGTTGCCTTCGCGCTGCAACGTCAAAGCCAGCGCAAGCGCGCCATGGACGAGATGCTCGATTTCGCCCGACGCGAGTACGCTGCGCACGAGGACGAGCTGCAAGAGATCGGCGAGAAAGCGGGCATAACGCGTGAAGCCGCCGCCGAGCGCACCGCGAAAGCCGCCAAAGCGTTCGCACAGCACCTCAAAGACGGTAACTGGGAGGAAGAACGCCGCATCGCCGAGCGGGCAGTGCGCGAGTATCGCCGCCACATGCACGAGCTGGGAAAACACCTCGACGAGCACCACCAAGACGACGGAAGGTAGGCCGGCAGGCGCCACCGCGCACCACCGCAACCGCTTGCCGGGACGCTAAAAGCCCGTTGGCGCAACGCGGCCGCGGAAACGCCTATTCGCCACCCGCTCCCGCTGGTCGGTTTGGCCGCAAGCAGCCCGACCAGCCCGAACCCTGCAGCAAAACGCCTCCCGCTTCCCTGGCAATCTCGATGCCGGGAAACGGGAGGCGTTCATGATTCGGGCGCTTTATGCGCCGCTAGGCGCTCGCCAAGCTATTCCGGAAAGAACACCTGATCGATTCGCTGCTGTTCGGCTTGCGGACGTTTCTCGATAAGGCTGCCCACCACCATGAGCACGCCCGCCACGGTGATGCCGATGACGATCTGATGCAGTCCCATCACCTTGAACCCGAGCGCCATGCACGCGCAATATGACGCCGTGCCGCCGACCATGGACAGCAGGGCTCCCAACTTGCCGGCGCGCTTCCAGAACAGGCCGCACACCATCACCCAGAAAAACGCCGTCTCCAAGCCGCCGAAGGCGAACATGTTGATCTTCCAGATGACGTCGGGCGGAACCACGGCCAGGGCGAACACGATGGCGCCGACGCACAGCGTGACCGCCTGCGAGCCGCGGGAGATGCCGCGCTCGGAAGGCCGCTTGCCGCGAGCCTCGCAGCTATGCAGGTACACGTCCTTGATGATGGCCGAAGACGAGGCGATCAACAGCGACGACACCGTGGAGATGGAAGCCGCGATAGGGCCGATGATAGCCACGCCCGCCGCCCAAGGAGGCAGCGTCTGCGCGATGGCGCGCGGGATGATGTTGTCCACGCTTGAACCGTAATCGGCAAGGCTGCCCGTCAACACGCCTGCCGACAGCACGCCGAGCGCCGTAACGCCGATCATCATGAGGCCGATGATCACGGTGCCGGTGATCATGGCGCCGTGCAGGGCCTTCGTATCCTTGAAGCCCATGCAGCGCACCATGGATTGCGGCAGGACGAAGGTGAACACGCCCACGAGCAGCCACTGCGTGAAGTACAGCGTGCCCGGCATGGCGCCGCCGCTGAAGGGCTCGAGCATGGCGGGATGGTTCGCCCTGATGGTATCCATGATGTTCTCGTACCCGCCGCCTGCGGTCATGATGCCGACGGCCAGCACGCCGATGCCTACGAGCATGATGATGCCGCACAGCGCATCGGTGAACGCCACGCCACGGAAGCCGCCGATGGTGGTGAACAGGATGACCGCCGCGCCGAAGAGCACAAGGCCCACCATGTACGAATAGCCGGTGACCGCTTCGAACAGCTTCGCGCCGCCCACGAACTGGGCAACCATGGTTGCGGCGAAGAAGAGCACTACAATGACGGCGCTGATGTTGGCAAGGGCGTTGGAGTTGTAGCGAGCGCGCACGACGTCGATAACGGTGACGGCGTCAAGCTTGCGCGCCACGAGCGCCAGCTTCTTGCCCATGATACCGTAGAGCAGTACGAGCGCCGTGACCTGCACGACGGCCATGTACACCCATCCCCAGCCGATCAGCCAAGCCTGCCCGGGGCCGCCCACGAAGCTGCTGACCGAGCCATACGTGGCGATGGTGGTCATGGCCAGCACGAAGCCGCCGAGCGTGCGGTTGCCGATGAAGTATTCCTTGACGAAGCCGCCCTCGCCCACGCTGCGACGCCGTGCGACGAAGCTGATGCCGAGCGCCACGGCCAGGAACAGGACGAGCGGAACGAGCGCCACTAAGTTTTCCATATGCTACTCACCGCTCTCGTTCGCATCGCAGGAGGCGCCGACAGCCGTACCCTGTTCCGCTGCGATGCCATTGCATGCAACGGCATCGGCGCCACGATCGCCATGGGGCGCAGCGGCGCTGCCGACAGGGCAGCTGCCCGCCACCTCATCAAGATCGAAGTCGGCGAACACACGGCGGCTGAGCACCACCGCGGCAACGACCGCCGCGATCCACGGCGCAACGCATCCGCCAATGACCCACAACGGCGTATGGAACAACCAGATATCGGTGCCAGCCAAGCCGAAACCGCCCACGAGCCACACAATGACGATGCACGCAAGCGCCGCCACCGTAGCGCGCGCCTCCTTGTTCGCCTGCCGCATAGCCTGGGCATACGTGCGAATATCGCTTTGGGACACTGCCCTTCCCCTTCCCGCGAAGTTACTGTGCGGAAAAATGCTACCACGCTTACCGCGATGCCGGGTTTCGAAACCCCATCCCAAACCGCGAAAGCGCAAACCCGCAAGACGGCAGGTTACGTGATCGGAAACCGGGGTTGACGTCGAATATCGTGCAAAACGGCTCAGGAAGGCCCTCTAGCGACGCGAATGACTCGGACGGTTTGGGGCGGGCGGCCTAGCGCATCGGTTGCCGCAGATAGCTGCGCGTTAGATCACCGGCGGGCGGAACTCCTTCTTGCCGCGGGCGCGCTCGCGGGCGTTGCGGTTGCGCAGGTTCTCCACGCAGCCCTGCATGCCGTGCGGGACGTACTCGAGCTGATCGAGATTGTCAGGCAGATAGCTGACGAGCGACAGCGGCGCCGTTTGCTCCACGTGCTCAGGCGCGGGTCCGGGGCACGCCGCGATGCCGAACGCGCAGGCGCCCTGCTCAGTGAGCTTGCGCTCATAGGCGCTCCAAGGCTCGTCGGGGAACTCGGCGCGGACGTCTTCGCTTCGCCACGTGACCTCATAGCCAGCCAACTCAAGCTGCGTAAGGGAAAAATCGCGCAACGGCTGGCTGTCGGTGCGCAAGCGGATGCCCGCACCCCGTCCGAGCAGCGGCCGATACCCCACCAAGCGATCCATGTACGTCAGACGCAGATGCGCCTTCTTCTTTTTCGGGAACGGCGTGGGGAAGTTCATGAGCAGCGCCGAAAGCTCTCCGACGGCGAACACGGTCGACAGGTCGATCTCGGCGGGCGCGCCCGAACGGGCGGCCTTGCCCTCGGACGCACGGGAAGCGTGCGCCTGATCGATGCGCTTGGCAGACGCCCGTGCGCCACCCCGCGCATCGCAGGCGCCCAATGCGTCATCGTGCTGGCGCTCGACCGGCGCGATAGCCTCACCTCGCTGGGGGTCCTTGGCGTCGCCGGCGACAACCCCTTCATCGGCAATCCCCGCTTCGACCTCATCGCCAAACGACGGCACGCCATCCATCAAAAACACCGCGTTGTCCACGCCGGCAGCTGCAGCCGCCTCGGCAGCGCGAAGCGTGCACACCGCATCCACGTCGAAGCCGATGAACAGCACATCGGGGCGCATCTTCGCACAGGCTACGGTGTACTCGCCCTTGCCACAGCCCAAATCCAGCACCACATGAGAGAACAGCCGATCGCGAACCGCCCCGCCAGGGGCCCACGCAGCCCAGCGTCCGGCCCATGCGGCGCCATCGCAGCAAATCCAATCGCTGCACTCCCGAAAGCGATTCGCAAACGAGAACCCTTTATGCAATCTGGAAGCAGCCGAGCGCATGCCTTCCCCTTTCGTGCGCGAAACGGCTTCCGCGCCATATACCTGAACAGCCCCGCAAAGCAAACCTTGCGGGGCTGCAATCTAACATGCTGGGCAGACGATGCTGCCGCTATGACGCATTACGCGCGGGTGCGAATCTCCTCGCACACCTTCGCGATGAAGTCGGCCGTCTCGAACGGATGCGTCTCGTTGGAGCGGTCGCGCACGGCGATGTTGCCCTCCTCGGCCTCCTTCTCGCCGACGACGATCATATAGGGCACGCGGTCGATGCTGCGGGCCTCGCGGATCTTGTAGCCGATCTTCGCGTCGCGATCGTCAACGGCCACGCGGATGCCCGCGTCCTCAAGCTGCGCCGCGACCTGATGCGCGTAATCGCGGGACTTCTCGGACACGCACAGAACCTTGACCTGCGTGGGAGCCAGCCACACGGGGAACTTGCCCGCATAGTGCTCGATGAGGATGCCGATGAAGCGCTCGACGGAGCCGAAGCATACGCGATGCAGCATGATGGGGCGCTTCTTCGAGCCATCGTGGTCCACGAACTCCAGGCCGAAGTTCAGCGGCATCTGGAAGTCCAGCTGCACGGTGCCGCACTGCCACGTACGGCCGAGCGAATCCTCCAGGTGGAAGTCGATCTTCGGGCCGTAGAACGCGCCGTCGCCCTCGTTGAGCTCGTAGTCCATGCCCAGCTCGGCCAGAGCCGTCTTCAGGCCGTTCTCCGCGGCCTCCCAGTCCTCATCGGAGCCCATGGAGTCGTCGGGTCGGGTGGAAAGCTCCACATGGTACTTGAAGCCGAACTGCTGGTACACCGAGTCGATAAGGCGCACAACGCCCACGATCTCGTCGGTGAGCTGGTCGGGGCGCACAAACAGGTGCGCATCGTCCTGGTTGAAGCAGCGCACGCGGAACAGGCCGTGCAGGGCGCCGCGCATCTCGTGGCGGTGCACCGTGCCGATCTCGCCGGCGCGGATGGGCAGGTCGCGATAGCTGCGCGGCTGGGAGGCGTACACGAGCACGCCGCCGGGGCAGTTCATCGGCTTGATGCAATACTCTTCATCGTCGATGACGGTGGAGTACATGTTGTCCTTGTAATGGTCCCAGTGGCCCGAGGTCATCCACAGCTGCTTGTTCATGATCATGGGCGTGGAGATCTCGACGTAGCCGGCCTTGCGATGGATCTCGCGCCAGTAGTCGAGCAGCGT
>ERZ1034969.609-NODE-609-length-19843-cov-41.843036_pt1 | contig 19843 bp, 53 predicted proteins | sample MGYA00520624_ERZ1034969 | MGnify/ENA primary metagenome ERZ1034969 (study PRJEB33766, sample SAMN09781776) | gut metagenome | biome: gut microbiome | host: Homo sapiens | place: Madagascar | study: EMG produced TPA metagenomics assembly of the PRJNA485056 data...
TCTTTAAGGATTTCACACTTTTGACAAAATAAACCCCCATTTTACAAGGGTTTCAAGGTTTTCACCATTTTATGTGACAAGAATGTGTCTTAAAATGGAAAAGTGCCCAATAAGAATTTCAAAGGCTTTCTTTTGAAAATCCCATGCTAAAATATTTTAAAAATTTTTGGTAAAGGGTATTGACAGATATAAGAACCTGTGGTATAATAAGATTATGAAAATTTATCGTGTGAAAAATTAAGTGTAAAAGTGTTAAAATCCTATTAATAAAGGCTAAATTCCCATTTGAAATTTATCGCAAGCCTTTATTAAGAGGTTTATTAGGTGATTTTTATGTCTGAAAATTTAAAACCCAATTTAATAGCGAAAAATCTTCCAGTATTGGAAATTCTTGAACCGACTTTAGTTGCAGTACCTGCGATTGAAACATTTTGGGAAGAGTATCCCCTTTACCTAGAAGTTAAAAATGCAATATACGTAAATACTACAAATGGCATTTTACCCGCATTGAAGGGGGATATTATAGTTTGGGATGCTAATAAAAATATTTCTATAAAGCATAGAGCCACGTGGGACTATCTGTATGGAAAATTTCTTAAAGAAAAGAAGGAGATTTAGAAAATGCTAATTTCACGAAAGAATTTTGGAAAGAATAAGTGGGGATATTTTCATCCTTGGGGAATAACATATCGCTATTTCCAACCAGTGCATACTTTAGGTATTGTTAAACAGCATAGTAATTATCACTTCTTAGTTGTAGGCGAGGTTGTACACGTTTTAGATGCCCCAAAAGACAAAGACGATGTGCTAGTTCAACGCATATCTGAACCACTTAAACAAGAATTAAGTAAAGAGGATTTAATCTTATGCTAAAACCTAAAATTGTAAAGCTCATTCTTGAAGGAATGGGAATTAGCACTTCTGATACGTTTCTTATCAAAGGGGAACATAGTCCTTACAGAATTACTAAGACAGGGGATGTACAACGCTTTGTAGGTACTTGGACAGATAGCTGCTATTCCTACAAAGACCTTATTGACATTGTAGATGCAAAACGCTTTGAAATTTGTTCGGAGGAATTTATAGATGGGGACTGCATTAAAAAAACTAGAACATCAAAAAAATAGTTTCTATAAAGTTGAAATTACAGATGATGGAAGCCTTATAACATCTTTTGAGGGTGACATATCTTTACTTTTGCACACTGCTCTTTTTGCAAGTGCAGATGTTATTAAAATATCTAAAGGTAAAATTGATAAAGAATATATTAAGAGCTTCATTGATAAATACGTAGAACAGTGTGTAGGTGAACAAAATGAGTCTTGATAAAGCTATTTTATATGGAAAAGAGCATAGAAAGCCTTTTCATGGGGCAAAAGCAGTAGATGTAACCTGTCGTAATCACGGAGATTGCGCTTATTGCAGAGAAAACCGCATTTTTAAAAACAAACGTGCAGAAGAGGATAGCTTTAAAAAATTGAGAGATTATTTAAATGGGGATGATTAGATTGGATTTTATGGAAAACTCACAAGCAAGAGTTAATTTAAATGAAGTTTTAAACCTTTGGGAAAAGCAGGTAAAAAAGATACAAAAACTTTTAGAAATGAATGAATCTTTCCCAGATGGAAATGCTTATGACACCTTACTTGCAGAATTTCACGTATTAGAGCGGTTTGGTAACTGCTTCGCTAATTCAAAATTTTTACTTGACAGCAGTTTGATAAAGGCTGTGAATAAGACACACATAAAATAATTTAATTTAGTCCCTTTTTGAGGGGCTTTTTTCTTTAAAGACTATTGACACCCACAAAGCTATATGATATACTCTTACTAAAAGAAAGGAGATTATTATTATGATTACGATTGGTACTCCTTTATTGGAGCAATTATTCATTCTGATGCTTATGGTAGTGCTAGTGGCACTTATTTTAGTAATAGCTATAGTTACAGTGTTCATACTTACAGAAGTTGCAAAATCAATTAGAGAAAATTGGCATAAGTTATACGGAAAGGACAGATTTTATGATTAAATTACTTTTAGGTGCTTCTCCCTGTACATATTGGAGTATTGCTAAACGTGAGGGTAGAGAAGTTGTAGCTGCGGGGCAAGGATGGGAACTCTTTAAGAATTTTTTAATTGCAAAAGAACAATTCAAACCAGACTTTTTCTTGTATGAAAATAATCAATCTATGTCATCCGCAATTAAAGAACAGATTTCAAATGAATTGGGAACTTTGCCAATTCCTATTGACAGCGCACTTGTTTCGGCGCAAATGCGTAAACGCTATTATTGGTTAAATGGAATTGCACCTATTCCAGAAGATAGAGGGATTGTTCTCAGAGATATTTTGGAAAATGGCGTTGATTTAACTTGTAATGACAAAGCCTATTGTTTGACCGCACGTTATGGTAACGCAGTTGCTTGGAATACTTTAGAGCGTAAGCAACGTAATATGGTGGCAATTAGAGTGGGAAATTTACCAAAATCTGATGGGACAATTTCTACTTCACAAGCTTACCGTGTTTATAGTATTGATGGTAAATCTGTAAACCTAGTTGCAAACGGTGGTGGTATCGGTGCAAAGACAGGATTATATGCCATTCCGTCCTCTAAAGGGTACATCGTACAAAATGGGCAAATACTTATCAGAGATAAGTGGTACGATGTTAAGCTTGATAATGGTATTTATGAAATCCGCAAACTTACTCCTGTGGAGTGTGAAAGATTGCAGACATTACCCGACAATTTTACAGCAGGAATCAGTAATTCACAAAGATATAAGTGTTTGGGCAATGGTTGGACGGCTGAGGTAATAATTCATTTATTGTCACACTTACTAAAAGATGTATCACGAAATGAAGAATTACAAGTTGTTTCTTTATACGACGGTATTGCTACAGGTAGATATTGTTTAGATAAGCTAGGTTTTACAAAGGTAAAATATTCAGCATATGAAATAGACAATTTCGCAATTAAAGTTGCTAAGAACAACTACTCAGATATTATTGAACTTGGGGATGCTTTCCAAGTACGTAATTTAGGCTAAGGAGCTTTATATGAAATTTATTAAAGAATGTAATTTAGATGGTACAGCACGATATTTTAATGCAGAATTTTTCTCAAAAATTTATTTTAAGAAATTAAGTAGCAATACTTATATTGTATACGCTGCATTTAATTCAAATGATACCATTAGACTGAACATTACACCTGTCCATTTATCAAAAGCTATTTATTTACAGCATACGTTTTTAAAACTACTTTTAGATACTGAGGTAAAAATTATTACTATTAATGCTCTTGATGGTGGAAGGATGGATAAAGAATCTCCATATATCTTATATTAGGCACTTCTGATTAAAATATTATATGAAAAGGAGTTGATTATACATGGATAAAACTGAATTAAATATTGAAGAATTACTTGATAAAGCTATTAACGGCGAAAATCTTACCGAAAAACAATGGAAAAGGGTTGTTAACTACGCTGAGGATAATGAGATTGATGAAGTAGAGGGTGACATAGGACGTTGGACTAGACTTTGCATTATAATTTTTCCTTACAAAGACAAGCTTTATGGTGCTAGTTATGATGTAGGTTTAACAGAATGTCAAGATAGTGATTATGCTGGTTGTTCTATCGGTGAAGTCCGTAAAGTAACTAGAACCATTGAAGATTGGGAGTTTGTATAATGAATACTTCTACTGATATGTTAGGTAACATCTTAAAAGTTGGTGATGAAATTATATTTCACACTAAAAGATTTGGCAGTCACTTTGACATTGCTTCTATTGTAAAGATAGAAAAAGACGTGGAACAGTTGACTACACAAGGTAGGCTTAAATGTGACGAAATTTATTTTAAGCAGAAGCGGAGCACTGGAATTTTTTATACAATTAGTAAGCCAAATGTTGATGTGATAAAGGTTATTAGAGAAAAGGAGATAATATAATGCTTTATTATTCAAACTGTAAAAAGCTTCCTGTAGGGAAAATTGACGATAGTATAGTATATTTAGATTTTGAATTAGATGAACATATTCCTGCTTATTCGATGCTTCTTTACTGTGCTGACGATGATGGCTACCAATATATTTCTAGGTTAGTAAGCCTTTTTGAGCTTGAAAGCTTTAAGGGCAATCCTATATTTATTTTAAATCAATATTTTATCGACTGTTTTAATTCTTTAAAGGGCGTTAAAAAGTATCTAACCTTTGATTTTGAAGCATTTTTGAACGGCGGTGTGACACAATGAAAATTTTTAATGAAGATTGTTTTAAAGTATTTCCTACTCTAGAAGATGAAAGTATTGACATGATTCTCTGTGATTTACCATATGGAACAAGTGCGTGTAAATGGGATACTGTATTAAACTTTGAACGTCTTTGGCAGGAATATATTCGTTTAATTAAGCCATTTGGTGCAGTGGTACTCTTTGGAAATGAACCATTCTCTAGTCACTTACGCTTATCTTGTCCCCCCCCCCTTACATACAAATATGATTGGAAATGGGTTAAGAATAAGGGCAGTAATTTTTTAAATGCAAAATTTCAACCGTTTAAATTAAATGAAGATATTATGGTTTTCTCCAAAATGGCAAGTGCTCCCTCTAAAAGGGGGAATATGAATTATTTTCCAATTTTAGAGAAGGGTGAGCCTTATAAAAATACGTGGTGCTCTAACCAAGGCAGTAAAAGTGCTGTCGCCTCTAATTTTCGTCCTAAAGAAAATCTTGCGCCAAAGAATGTGACAGAAAGACTTCCAGGAAATATTTTATACTTTGATAAGCCTACAAACGGCTTTCACCCTACTGAAAAGCCCGTACCTTTATTGGAATACCTTATCAAAACTTATACACATGAAGGAGATACAGTTTTAGATAATTGTATGGGCAGCGGAAGTACAGGTGTTGCTTGCCTTAACACAAACCGCAACTTTATAGGAGTAGAATTAAATGGGGAATATTATGGAACAGCAGAAAAGAGAATCAATAACAGATAAAGTTGAGTTGTTTAAAAGGGTTCTTGATGATATGGGAATACCCCTTAAAGAAGGAAGTGGGGGTATTACGATTAATGGAGTACCTGTCCTTGAATGGCTAGATACCCATGAATTATTCCCAGATTTTCGCGGAAAAAGTTAAAATAGTGCTTGACAATGTACCTCCAACGTATTATAATAGATACAAGAAATGGAGGTACATTCTTATGAAAAGCAAACATTCCAATCTGTATATTATGTCCAGAATTTTAGGGCATCCTACATATAGAACGATGATGAGCAGCCTTAGAGATAAACATACTAATATTTATCAAGAAAGTGAGTTTTATGCACTTTGTATAATTTCCTTCATTATAGGAAGTATATTGGATGCAATATTTGGAGGTTAATAATGAATAGCATATTATTATTAGTCTTATTGATTATCTTTTTATACATTTTAAGTCCTTTAATCAGCAACTCTAATTGTTGCGCAAGTTGTGGTAGCACAGAATTGGAAGCATCTTTTAGTGGGCATCCAATCTACAAATGTACTAGATGTGGATGCGTTAACATTATAGGAAGTGCTTTATGATTAAAGTATGATTTTGAAAGGCAGATAAGAATGAAATGTAAAAAACATTAACTATAATGGCAAATAAATCTATTAAGGTCTACTACAAGGGGGAAGATTAAATGACTGAAAACTTAATGCCGCGAATTGCTCAGATGTTAGGCATTGAATTAGACGTAGATTTTAAAATTCATGCTTTCGATTATACTTTTCGACTTACAAAAAATGGTCTTATGAGAAAAGAGTGTGGTCTTAACAGGTGGAGAAATCATCCAGACATATTTACTGAGCTATGTACAGGAAATTATAAAATTGATGCTACGAAGTGGAAACCTAAAATTGGTGAGCCGTATTGGACGTTTGATAAATCAAATGCTTCTACATGTATTAGATGGACTGTGGGATGTTTTTTCTGGGAAAATTCTCCCTTTGATGTATGCGCATTTAAAAATGCTTGGGTATTTCATACAGAGGATGAAGCAGAAAAAGCTTTACCTGCTATTGCAGAAGAAATGGGTGTATATTATTAATTAGTGAGTTGTTTAAATATAGAAAGGGGTAACATTCATGTATTATAAGAATGAGTGTTTAAGAAAAACTGATGAAAGAATTAAAACACTTGTTGCAAAGGGCGATATTAAAGGTTTAGCAAGTCTAGCTGCCGAGCTACAAGCAGATGCAGTAGATAAAATGTATTTTATTGATGCTATGACAGGCACATTAATTGAAATGTTTTCTATTGGTGATGTTACTAGAGTTTTGGAGCACACCTTTAATAAGCACGAATATGACAATCCGTATAAACATCCAAATATGGTTAGAAACATTCCAACAAAAATTCGTGACCGTTGGACAGAACTCCATAAATTTATTAAGAAATGGCGCGTGGAGGTAGTAAAGGAATAATGAAAGAGAAAAAAACTTTATACATGTGAGTGTATTATTTTTGAGTGGAGGTTATTAAAAATGGGCAAAAATATTATCCCTGGAATCGCCAAAATGCTCGGTGTGAAAATAGGCGAAGAGTTTAAGGTCAATAGTTTGTACGAACAGATGATTTTTAAATTTGCCGACAATGTGTTGCTGGGAAGAATTGATGTGGAAGGGTCAATATGGACACCCGCATACGTAGTTTTGAGTAACTTACTGGGAGGCGGCGTGGAAATTATTAAATTGTCGTGGAAGCCGAAAAAAAACGACACTTTTTATACCTTTGGCTTTACATACGGCAAATGGGGCGTTAAGCCAGATATGTGGGCAGGAGCACCTTGCGATTATGCTTTATTAGGCAAAGGCTGGGTATACCGTACTCGTGCTGAAGCAGAGGCTGTGTTGCCTGTGGTGGCTGTGGAATTGGGTGTGGGGTATGAAATTTAAAGCATATGTTTTCGCCAATGCCGCTGACTACGATATTGAAGATATGTCAGAAAAAATAACATTCGCTGAAACTCCATCTAAAGCAAAACAAGATTTTAGCATGGAGAGCGGAATCCATTACAAGGACATCAGAGTGCAGCGTTTGCCTTGGGCAGATACATACGGTGATGTTGATAGTATTCCTGTTGAGGAATTGTTAAACCACGGTTGGTATTTTATTTGCAATACCTGCGGCGCAAAGATAGAAGATGCAGCAGACTTCCATGTCAACAGCAGAGGGTACTGCTGTAAGAAATGTTTTAATGAGTGGGTAGAAAGTGGAATAAAAAACCGCAACAACTCACAAAAAGTTTAGGGGTAGGGAAATGAATAACAAACCTATATGTGGTAGGTGGCGTAGCGGTAATGTTATGCCACGAGAATTTGAATCCTGCATTTTTGAAATCAAAGTTAACGAACAGAAAGAAATGATAATTGGCTACTGTCGACGCGGTAAAATCGTCAAAATAAATCTTAACTATGACGGTAAATATGATTTTGTTTGCGAGGTAGATGCCGTTATTCGCTGGTGTTACATTGACTTAAATTAAGAGGTGAAGAAATGGAAGAGCAAGAAACAACTGTTAAAGTGCTTGGATATGACATAGCAGACGGTTTAGGCGGTTTAGTTGAACTACATCAGTGCAAAAAATGCAAAGCCAAGTACGCCGATTATAGAGGGCATTTCGTCTATTGCCCTTACTGTGGTAGACGAATCGTAAAAATCGTCAATAAAGATTAAGCCTTAGTGTGTAGCAAAGGAGTAATTAAAATGACTGTAGAAGAATTGATTGAAGCTTTGAAAGATAAAGATGCTAATGATGAGGTATACCTCGGCAGAGAGGGTATTATACATCCTGCGATTGGCGTTAAGAATATCCTTGATTGGTGTCAAAAGCCAACTGGCGCGGTCGTAATCGTTGATGATTAAGCCAATAGGTGTGGTGTTAAGGAGGGTAAGAAAATGACAGTAGAATACTTGATTGAATTTTTAAAAGATAAAGATAAAAATGCTGAGGTATATATTTGCAGAGAAGATATTATATGCCCTGCAACTGGCGTTTGGTGTGAAGATGGTGATGTAGTAATCACTGACAACTAACTAGCCCTAGGGTGCAATGGCAGGGTTGCTGAATGGCAGTAGGTTGCGAACTTGGCAACGGTAGGCTCATTATTGTTATGAACTGATGAAACAGGCTTGCGTAAAATCCAAGAAATCCCTTGCCATTGCTTTATATAGAAAGGAGAAAACAAATGAATGAACCAATTATTTCACCGTGGCTGATTTACTGGGCGGGGAGAATAGACATGGTACAAGGTATTTGCTGCATAGTAGGTTTTTTTGTAACTATATATGCTGTGTTTGTTGCATTAGCAGCTGTGACAGCCTTTGATAGTAATGAAAAAGACGTTAAGGCAGCTAAAGTAATTGTTTGTACGGCTTTGATTTTAGACATGTTAGGGGCATTTCTCCCGACAGAAAAAGAAATATACGCTATGTATGCTGCAGAACATATAACACCCGCCAACATCCAAGCTACAGGCGAGTTTGCAGACAAGGCTGTAGATAAGCTGATTGAGAAAATAGCAAAAGCAAGTAAGGCTATGGAGGGAAAGTAATGTTTATTAAGCTTGGTCAAAAACAATGGATAAACACACAACGCATTGAAACTATATGTGTTACAGTCAAGAATGAGATTCGCGTAAATATGATAAACAGCGATAATTTTTATAGATTTGCCGATTATGACACCTATGGGGAAGCTATAAACGCTGCGAATGAGCTTGTTGAGAGAATCAATAAAGAAAGGGAATGATAACTGATGAAAAAATATATTGTAACAGGTTATGCTAGAGTAACTGTTGAAGTAGAAGTAGCAGCAGAAAACAAAGAAGATGCCATTGAAAAGGCTTATGATAATGTTGGTATTGATAGCTATTGTGGTAATGGTGGGTCAAATAAGCTTATAGGCGTTTGTGATACTGATGAAGCAACAGCAGGTATTTATGTTGTCGATGAACTTGAATACGAAGAGGTAGAAGAGGATGAATAAATAAGGGGTGGTAACATGGCTGATTGTGAAAGTGGTATTTGTGATATTTGTCACAAAGAATCTAAAAGTTTAAGCAGAAGGTATTACTGTTATGGATTCCCTTGTGAGTGCCACGGCAGTGAACACGTTGAGCTTGTGCGTTATTGCCCTAACTGTGAACCGCATGAACCTGCTTACATAAAAGTTCGGCTAACGACAAAGGTTGCTAAAGAACTTGGTAGCTTATGGATGAAGGAATCTATGGACATGCCATAAAGGTGGTCATATTTGGAGGGTAAAATGGATAATTACAAAAAAGCCAAACAATTAGTGGAATTGTTGGAAAAGAGCGGAGTAAACTTTGTTGTTGCATATAGCGAAAGTGCTGATAAACATGCAGTTTATGGTTCGGGGTCTTATTCTAAACTGAAATGCTATGTTGTAGATACTATGGTACGTATAGCTAAGAATGTATGCAGCAGATACGGAGAAGATATAGCTCGCAAAGAATTAATAGAAATGGCATTATTGGCAGCTGAACAACTTCACGAAGAAAATAAATTGGAATGATAAATTATATATGGCGTTTTCATTGACAAAACTATACGCAAGTGGTATAATTAGGAAAAAGGGGTGACAACATGGCTAAAGTTAAAAATGTAAATTGCAAATGTTCAGCGGCGTGTCGTACATGGTTCTGCTGCCAATATTGCAATTTAAAAACATCTTGTAAAAATCCTTGCGAAAACGCTTTTAACACAAAGCTCTGTGAACACTTTGAAAAAAGAGAGGATGAATAATATGGCTAAACATTTATGCTGTTCGCCACTTGGAAAAATCTATTATGCCAATGTTAATGACAAAGGCATTATTACAGGACAAAAAATTGACTTAACTGAGGATGCTGTTGTAGCTGTCATGGATAAGTTAAGTTGGTTAGCTATTGCTAAAAAGCCTTTTGACGGCAAGGCTGAAATTGAAATCAACGGCTTTAGACTAAGCATTGATGGCACAGGCAATCTGAGATTTATGGAGAAATACGGAGAGCCGAAAGAATGACCAGCGTTTTAATTATAAAAGTATTATTGACATTAGTGTTCACTATTGTTTCCGTTTTCGGATGCTGTTGGATAATGACAACCTGTGCAGCAATCGCAGACGAAAAGTGGGATGAGTGGGTAGCAGGATTTTTGTTTGGTGGCTTTGTTGCAATATTGATTTTATTAATAATCTATGGTTCTATGATGTTTTTGGTGGTGTGAAAAATGACGATTAGAGAGCTTTACGAATGGGCAAAAGCTAATGGCTGTGCTGATTATGAAATTACAGTTGAATGTTTTGATGGATATGCAGATGAATCAGACGTAGACATTGAAGAGGATATGTTAGAAAAACATAGCTACGATGTAGCAATGAAATGCCGTTGTTTTTAAGGAGTGATAACATGGCAGAATTATTATTAACTGCTGGAACCGACGATGAAGTATTCACCATCCTTGGTCTAATTTTTATACCGCTTTTTGCTTATTTTGTATATGCGGGCTTTATTTGTGATGAATGTGATTGTGATGAATGTAAAAAGAAACGGAGGTAAAAATAATGGGCAAAAATCTAATTCCCGAAATAGCTAAAATGCTTGGCGTAGAGGTAGGGGAAGAATTTAAAGTCAAAGGTGATGATGAATTGACCTACATTTTTACCGACGACGGATTAAAAGTAACCTTTGCTGGTGGCATTGAAATAGCTCAAACATCTATTAACTCAGACTTTGTTGCCTTGGTGATGGGCAAGGACGAAATTGTGAAGTTGCCGTGGAAGCCAAAGAAGGGTGAGGATTACTACACATTCGGTTGCCCTATGGGTAATGAGTGGGAAGTTACACAGCAGTGTTGGACGTGCCATCCGTTTGATTTAGCTGTACTTGCCAAAGGTTGGGTATATCCTACTAGGGAAGAAGCAGAATCTGCACTACCTAAGATAGCTACGGAAATGGGAGTTAAGTATAAGCTTTAGAAGAGAAAAGTGCAACATGTTGCAGAAATCTCTTGTAAAAGTTATATGAGGGGACATTTTGTCCTTTTGAAAGCTTAGAAGGTTATACGATGAACAACAATATTACCGTAGGTGATGGCTGGCACAATAGTGATATGATGCCACAAGAATTTAAACATTGTGTTTTTGAAATTTGCATCGGTGGCGAAAAAGAAGTATTAATTGGTTTTAGAGTAGATGATGGAATTTATACTAAAGGTTCTGCCAAGTATGCGTGTGGTAAAAGATGCGTAACACGTTGGTGCTATGTTAACTAACTTTGACCATTTTTAAAACAGCAGAGGTAAAAGAGGAAAATGAGTAGATTAAAGAAATGTGCATACGATAATGTTTTAGATGATTATGAAGAACTCGCAAATTATAAATCGTGTAGAAATTGCAAACACTTTTGCGCAACGCAGAAAGTACCTTGTCAACAGAGGTTTTTATGGCACTTCTATCAAAGTGATGAGCCTACTGGCGAGTTTTGGGCTAGGCTAGGGGCGAAGCCGAGATTAAGAATGATTGCAAAATGTTATATACTGTTTGAGAAAATGCACGTTCGTGAAGTAGTAAAGCAGGCAATAGCGGATTATGGGTATTTGCCCACACGAAAACAAATCCATGCTGATAAGGAAGCAGAATACGCTATGGAGCGTGAATGGGCATATCTTGAAACTTGGGATTGCCATAGCTAAAGAGAGAAAGTAGATAATGCTTAAAGGAGAACTTAAATGAATTATGGCGACAAGCATACTGAGGATAGCCTTGTGTCACGTCTGGGGCGTTTATATGGTATTGAACGTGGCTTAGATTGCGGTCCGAATATCATAATGGACAGGTATTGGAAGATATGGGACGGAGGGGAACGGCAAGACCAATACTCGGGGTACTATGAAGCAGATTTCCTTTACATTACAAAAGGTGATTATCTTTACGAAGTCGAGATTAAAATCAGCATTTCAGATTTTAGAGCAGACCAAAAGAAAGAAAAATACCATGACCACCCCGATGTTAGAGGCTTTTACTATTTCGTCCCGCAAGAGCTTTACAGCAAACATGAGGATGAAATTAAGACTACGTGCAAGGAAAAAGGTGCAGGCTTAATTGTAGATGGTTATCCAATCACAACAGTTTTCAAGCCTGAAGTGCGTAAAGAAGTTAAACCATTAAGTTATAACAGCTATATTCATTATTTGCGGTTGTTCGCAAAGAAGTGGGTAAGAAAGAGAGAAGAAAAGTAATGAAAAAATTGTTTATATCTCAGCCTATGCGCGGCAAAACTGACGAAGAAATATTAGCAGCACGAGAGCTTGCTATTAAACAAGCACAAGAAGTTGTTGGAGAGGATGTGGAAGTAATTGATAGTTTCTTTCAAGACCATCCGACTTTTGACAAACCTTTAAAGTATTTAGCTGCTAGTATTGCTTTACTGGCTGATGCTGATATTGCCTACTTTGTAAAGGGCTGGTATGAGGCTCGTGGATGTAGAATTGAACGTATTTGTGCAATGTCTTATGATATTAAAATCGTGGATGAATGGACAGAACCTTAAAGGAAAGAAGTAAGAAAATTATTGGTTGTGATTATAGTAGTCACAATGACGATATGGAGGAAAAGTAAATGGCTAATTTATATGATGCTAGAGATTTAGCAGACAAATTCAATTATAAAGGTCAAGAAAAGGCTGCCAGAAAATTATTGGTTAAAATGAATACTGTACCCTTAGAACAGGTTGCTACTATGACTGACATTGAGGTTTGTGAAGCTATCTTAGAAAAATACGAATTTATCATATCCAATGATGAAAATATTATTCTAGTTGAAAAAGATAAGTTGCAAGATTTTAATAAAATAGCTGTTTGGTTAAACAGATAATTTAATATTTAAGGAGAACTAAGATTATGATGTTAGATGTAATCGTGACTTCTGAGCCTATAATGAAGTGCCATAAAAAGAATGATACATATGTCACTTTTAATGCTGTCGAAAAACTTACTAAAAGCACTTATGTTATCATCGTGTATAATAAGCATATCTCAAAGTTGTCATATTTGTATTTGCATAAAGGTGATAATGTTAGTCTTGAAGGTAAGCTTAAATCATCAGACAAGTTGAAGCAATACTTTATCTTGAAAAATATAGGGGCAGAATTTCTCCGAAAAATTTATTCTTAAAAGTGGAGGGTAACAGATGTGTGTAACATTAAGTGATAAACGTAGAACTGTTGAATGTAGTTTTGGTTATGGTGCATTACTCCGCTATCGGTTGGCAGTTGCGGAAGCATATGGCGTTAAAAAAGCACTTTTAGCTGCTATTATGCCGCCTTTTTCAGATATGGATAATGTATTTATAGAAGAAGTTGAGGAAAAAGTACCAGATGCGGTAGCTGATTTTCTCTTTGCTTGCGATTGTGGTGCTGAATTTAACCAAAAACAATCTAGTGTAATTTATCATGCGTTGAAAGATATTACATTGCCAGAGAATTATAATCCTGTAATTACTGCATACGGCATTACATATGACCTGCATAAAGCATTTATAGAGGTTTTTGACTTAGGCAGACGTAAAAACAATGGTGTCCTGTGGGCATAAGAATGATTTTTAAGAAAAATTTATTATTGAAAAGGAGAGGAATATGTTAGATTTAAAGGATGTAGTTACTATAAATAATAAAAGGTATCTCTTATCTACCATTGATGCATCTGTTCAACTTAACACATATCCGATTATGGACGCATTAGAGTATACATTTGAAACTGCACTAATTCGGATTAATGACAACAATGAGGTTGATTGGGCGGATTCATATTGTTGTAGGTATAAAACTATTGAAGAAGCGGAAAAGGGACATAAAGATTTTCTTAAACGTGTACAAAACGGAGAAAAAATGCCATTTTTGGACTAGGGGTGAAGGATTAATATGGGAACAAGTATTATTACAGATATTTGTAATGCCTTAGATGTTGAAATTAATGAAGAATTTATTTTAGTCAGTAAGGATGGTACTAAAAGGGCTGTAAAACTTACACATGCAGGTTTGCTTGTATGTAGTGGCAATACTTTAAGCAAAAATCTATTTATTGACCTTTGTTTAGGCGACTGTACTATTATTAAACAACTGCGTAAGCCTAAGAGAAACGAAAAATACTATACGTATGTATTAAATCTTTTAAATGACAAGCAGTGGGTAGTTTCAGAGCGTTTTTGGGAAGATTCTATCCTTGATAACGCCTTATTTAAGGCAGGTTGGGTATTTACATCTGAACGAGCAGCTAAGAACTGCCTGCCATTAGTGTCGCTTGAAATGGGTGTTGAATGTCCTTATCCGTGTGAATTTCATAATTTTAAACATTAATTGGAGGTAAAAATGTTTTGGAGTACAACATACCATTGTAAATCTCAGAAACTTCCTAAATTTAAGCGTAGACAACAACGCCTAAAGTTCTTTAATTATTGTAGAAAGAAATGTGCTGTGGATTTTTGGAAGGAGCTTAGGCGTATTGAAAGGCGAAAAGTGCGCTTGAAGAAAGCGTCTAAAAGAAAGAAAATGCATGAAATAGATGGCTATTAAGTGCTTTACAAATTGTACCTTGTGTGTTATAATATACACAAGGTATTTTTATATGGGAGGATATTTAAATGTTTGTAACTGAACAGCTTTATGATACTACTAGCGTAGCTATTACACCTATGGATGCAGAAGAGAAGAAAAAGTTTCTTGAAGGGCTTTCTTTGAAAGGAGTAGAAGTTACCTGCCCAGAGTGTCATACGGTTTGTAAGATAGAATCTACTGTATATAATGGACTACACTATTATAATATTTTCTGCCCATTCTGCAATTTAAAGAGTGGTCTTTGGTACAGTGAAATGATAAAAGTCCAAATCCTAAATGCTTGGAATAAGGGCTATTATCATAAAAAGCGTCAGAAAGCGCAGGAGCGTTCAATGGCTCAAAATAGGTATTGTATTGAATGTGGTGCGCCTTTAGATGTATTTTCTAAGAAGAAAAAGTTTTGCAGCAGAAAATGTAAAGAACGCTATCGTAATAAACATTCTGGCGTATTTAAAAAATGCACAAAATGCGGTAAAGAATTTGAGCTTAAAAGAGTTAGAGAAAACAAATATAGAGATATTTGTTATGATTGCGAAAAAGAAGGTATGAAAGTTACCATTACTGATGAGTTCGGTAATAAAGAGGTTTACAAAAACATTACAGATGCAAAATTAAATTCTTTTTACTCTGTCGGTACTTTATGGGCAAAAATACAAGGAGAAACCATTAGAGGAAATACGCCGATAAAGGTGGAGCGCGAAATAAAAATAAACTCTGAAAGACAGCGGACTAATAGTAAGCCTGTAATAGTAGTGGATGGCGACAAGAAAGTATATTTAAAATCTATACAAGATGCAGCAAGGTATCTAGGAATAACTTGGAGCGCGGTAAAGTGGCGGATAAAGAATCCTAATTACAGAGGGAGTGTCAAGATATATGAAGTTAAAGAAGAATGAACAGCTTAAATATAATATCTATTTAGCTATCAAAGAATACTCTAAGGAACATTGTATGTATCCTACAAGCAAGGAATTATATACTGCTTTAGTAGCGTTACCTTATGATACTAAAAATACGCCCAAAAGGGTAAAGAGGGTATTCGCTAATTATATAGACGCAATAGTAATTTGGTATACTATTGATTTCATTAAGCAGGTAGACTGCCCAGAAAGTCTGCATCAATACATAGATGATATGTTCGTAGAGTATTTCTTTAATGTAATTTATTCACCTATAAAACATTTAGGGCATGTGATAGATGATGCTTCTGTACAACTGTCTATTCCTTTTAGGATGCTTTATCAGCACTGGATGCACGTGCATAAAGACTTATACATGCTTAATAAGAAGTTAAGTGTGGAACTACTCGCGCGGAAAATGGGTGTAGAATTTGCGGAAACTAAGGAATTTAATACAGATAAGTTATTACTACTTCCTTTAGTAGAGAAAGCTTTATATCCAGATTCTTACCTTGCTAATTGCAAAGAGTTTACAAATGCTAAAAGGGTGGGGGTAAAAGTATCGCCGTCCATAGAGGAGATTTTTAAATTAGAGGGTATAGACTATATGTTAGGGGCTTCTTAATGGAGTCCCTTTCGTGTTTGGAAAATTTTGTACTAGAATTTTTAGTGAAATTTTTTCCGAAAATTTTGTAATCAAGTTGCCAGGGTGGAATCGTCAGAAAATTCTGAAGGTGGGTGTATGCCTGGGTGGGACGTAAAGCGTCCCGGCATGGGTAAAGGAAAAGAGGGACAAACGTCCCTCTGTGTTAGACTTTTTTAAAAATCTCTCCTTTTACTGTCTTTACTTCTGTATCCGTGATAGATACAGAAGTCTTTTCCAGAAGGAGCGTATCATATATAACGCCTTGCAGGTCAGCGATAAAGAAAAGGTAATAACTATTGTTTATTATCATATACTCACCGCTTAGGTAAAGTATAACGCCGTGGCCTGCGTAGCCTTGCTTAATAGGAAGCCTTCTCATTTATGACTCCCTCTGAATTCCATGCCGTAAAAGTCAACGGGCAGGAAGTTATTTAAGTAGATTCGACGGCCTCCGAAATATTTAATATACGCACCTTTATTTGTATAATAAATTTTTTTATGGGTAATGTTACCTATAATATAATTATTATAAACGTATGCTACTTTTACTTTATCTTCTATATCATATTCTATATCCAAAAGCAATACACTAGCGTCAAAGCCTACACTGTAAGCGTGGCATTTGTTAACCTTTAATATTCGCATTTACTAACCATCCTTTTCAGTAAGCAGGGAAGGGAAGGTTCCCTTCCCCGAATGTAGCAATTACAGACCGAACGCTTGTTTAATTTTATTCTGCAATTTGCTAGTAGTGCGGGAATAATATTTATTGTCGAAATAAATATCATTTTCAGTACCAACTTTTAAAATAATTGTTTGATAGCTATACACTACATAACAATTATTATTGTCATAGCAAGCAAAAATATTGCTTGCTTGAAATGCTTTTTTATTCATTAAATAGGTTAAAACTTGTTTTTGTGTAATCATCGTTAATTAACCACCTTATTTAATAGTTTTTGCAATAGCCCACAAAAAGCGTGGGCTAACTTCGCCGACATCCTTAAACGGATTATAATCAGCTTCAGCAACGGCTTTTTCATCAACAGCGTCAACGTATTTTGTAAAGTCAATATTAAGCTGATGTTGCAGGCTAAAAAGTGTTTGCCAAACTTCAAATGTTTTTCCTGCATCAATATAAGCTTCTTTCACGTAACCCCAAAATAATTAAGCATTTTTAACGTCGCCTTCACGGCGTTTTTTTACGGCAATGTTGTAAAAATAGCGTGCCGTTTGTCTAAATTTTTTAAGGCGTAAATAAGCTTTTTGCTCTTCTGTTGCAATTATTGTAATTTCCTTTTTATTCATTTTCAAGGCTCCCTTCAAGTTTATTTAATTTAGATAAAATTTTATCTACACGCAAGCGGTAAACATCTGTTTTTTCTGCTTTATCGTACATTTCGCATGGGTAACGCTTTTCTAACAGTTTTATTAGTAAAGCTATTTTTTTATCCGTTTTCAATCGCCGTTGCCTCCTCGTCAATCTCCATTGCACGCTTGTAAAGTGTTGCGACACGTTCGGGGCGTGCCGTTCTCATAGACTTACTGATTTTATACAGAGCTTCCGCACAGATTTTCAACTCCCATGCTTTACTTGTGCAATAATCAATCCCATAGTAGCTATGTGGATTACGTTCTTTTTCCGTATCCGCTTCAGCTTGCCAATATCTTGCGCCACGCAAGCAATGCAGGCTTTTGCTGATTACGGTATGTATTTCTTCGTTATACAACATTTTCATTTTTTCACCTTCTTTCTTTTTATATTGTCTACAGCGCAACCTCATTGCGACGCTCCCTCACGTCGGCAGGAACCTCTTCGGCGACTCCCTCCCTGCCCTACGTAGGGCAGGTTCCCAAAAAATACGGTATAAAGTTGACAAAGAACAGTCACTAGGTTGGTTCCTTTCATCCCCAACCGTTGTATATAGTATAACAGATGTTGCTATTATTGTCAATAGTTTTTTAACTTTTTTCGGTTCCAGGAAAAGACGTAATTTTCTGACAATTTCCTACTGGTACTGCTACAGGAACGGCATATATATATATATAATGAAGGAAAATACTTTGCCGTGCTGATTGTAGCAAGCTGATTTTTAGCAGGCCAAAAATGCAGTAATAGCCTCCACAGCGCCGTAAACGCCCCATCACGCTATTTTAGCGTTTTTAGATATAATTATACCTATTTCGCTTAAAATTGATTTTAGGGCTATTTACGGCACTCTCAGAGGCATATTTATTATATAAAAAAGTCAAATAGTCAAATTTTAAGGTATACCAACGGCAGGCGGTTAGAGGGCTTGACGGAGGCCTAGGCTACCATAGTAGGAATTATTCCTATTAAGTATCGCCCTGGTAAAAGCTGCCGGGAATAGGGGTGTACGTCCTTCTACCCAACAAATAGGAATAAGTTACAATAAGTAGAAAGGTGTACTTGCTGCTACCGTACAAATAGGAATAATTCTCATTAGGTGTACCCACTAATGAGAATTATTATCACTAAGGAATAAAGTGTACGTAGGAACTCGTCCTAATAAGGAATAAAATAAATTTAAGAACGAAGTGTACGTAGTAACCCTTACTAATAAGGAATTTATCTTAATAAGGGGTACGTGCTAATTAAGAATGATTCTTAATAAGGAAAAATTTTTAATTAGAAATGGTTCTTAAATAGTAATTATTCCTATTAAGGAACGAGTAGTTAAAGGGAACGCCGTCCAAATAGGAATAATTACTATTTAAGAACCTATACTATATAGTAACTACTACTATTAAAGAGTTCCTACCTATTACACCGCCGCTCCACCTACCCTCATGGGGTAAGAAGGATGCCGCCCTAAATAGGAAGAATTATCAATAGCTAGTATATAGTATATAGGAGTATACTACTAAAGGGAAGGGAAATCGCCGCCCAAAAGAGTATTCACTTCTATTATACTATATAGTAGTATATAAGTCAATAGATAAGATAAATATTCAGAAAATTAAATCATACCCATGAGAGGGCAGGAAATGCGCCCTAAAAAGGTTCTATTTTATAGGGGTATTACTATATAGGGGGAAGGAATATGCCGCCAAAGAGGGCTATTTCTGGACTTATAAAGGCTATTACTATATTATATACCTATATAGCTGCTTTATCCCGCATTTTCCTTGCTTTTACCTATTTTCCCTGGTATTTTCTTATACTGTATGCTAATTTTCTATTTATACAGCTTATATACATATCTTGTATATTATACATAGAGAATGTATAAATATGCTAATTTATACTACTTTTCGTAGAGGTAAAATACCACTTTTATGCAAAAACTGCATAAATGATGTATAAATGTATGCTTTTTATTAAATTATATTATACATCAAAGGTATACGCCCAAAGGACTAGCTTTTAAGATGGAAAATTTTTTAGGAATTGTTCCTATTTAGGACAAAAGTGTAACAAATGTTACAAATTGATAATGATTATTAATTAGAAATCGTATCATGATACGAATAAGCGACTTTAGATATTGTTAATTACTATCTATTACTACTTATACTACTATACTACATATGTTACTATTACCACTTTTGGCGGCCGCATTTTCCCCCTTTTTTGCGCTGCTTTATAGGGACTTTTTATGTCCCACTCTTTACAAAATAAAA